>SMEH01000331.1_pt1 | contig 14644 bp, 13 predicted proteins | sample 2456361 | NCBI WGS metagenome assembly SMEH01 (sample SAMN10132587, study PRJNA489261) | soil metagenome | isolation source: day1 control-loamy sand soil ammended | place: USA | reverse complement strand
GCTACGAACGTCACGCCCACCTCTTCTGCGCCTTCGTCACCCTCGCTGCCGCACTCACCTGCTACAAGAAACTCGAACGGGCCAAATGAGACACGCTCTTAGGCGAAAAGACTGATCGCTTTTTCGGGCCGGCTGCCCTTATGGTCTATCCCGCACCCCGCTGTCCTCAGCACGACAGGAGCAGCACAGTGAGCACAGTGGACATTCTCCCGGAGGACGAGCGCCTGGTCGTGGCCACGGTGCGCGAATTCGTGGACGAGAAGGTCAAGCCGGTGGTCCGGGAACTGGAGCACGCCAACGCGTACCCGGAAGAGCTCATCAACATGATGAAGGAAATGGGCATCTTCGGCCTGGCGGTTCCGGAGGGCTACGGCGGCAACGAGGTGTCCACCCCGTGCTACGCGCTGGTCACCGAAGAACTGGCGCGCGGCTGGATGAGCCTGGCCGGGGCCATGGGAGGTCACACGGTGGTGGCCAAGCTGCTGCTGCACTTCGGCACCGAGGAACAGCGGAAGCGCTACCTGCCGAAGATGGCCACCGGGGAAATCCGGGCCACGATGGCGCTGACGGAACCCGGTGGGGGGTCCGATCTGCAGGCGATGAAGACGGTGGCCCGTCGAGACGGCGACGCCTACGTCGTCAACGGGGCCAAGACCTGGATCACCAACTCCCGCCGGTCGCAGCTGATCGCCCTGCTGTGCAAGACCGACCCCGACGCCCGGCCGGCGCACCGGGGGATCTCCGTCCTGCTGGTCGAGCACGGCCCCGGGCTCACCGTGTCCCGGGACCTGCCCAAGCTCGGCTACAAGGGGGTGGAGAGCTGCGAGCTCGTCTTCCAGGACTACCGGACACCGGTGAGCTCTCTGCTCGGCGCGACCGAGGGGAACGGGTTCGCGCAGATGATGAAAGGGCTGGAGACCGGGCGCATCCAGGTGGCTTCCCGGGCGCTGGGGGTCGGGCGGGCCGCGTTGGAAGACGCGTTGCGGTACGCGCAGGAGCGCGAGGCGTTCGGCAAGCCGATCTGGAAGCACCAGTCGATCGGGAACTACTTGGCGGACATGGCCACCAAGCTCACGGCCGCCCGCCAGTTGACTCTGCACGCCGCGCGCGAGTACGACGCGGGGCGCCGGGTGGACATGGAAGCCGGGATGGCGAAGCTGTTCGCGTCGGAGACCGCCATGGAGATCGCCCTCAACGCGGTGCGGATCCACGGCGGGTACGGCTATTCCACCGAATTCGACGTGGAGCGGTACTTCCGGGACGCACCGCTGATGATCGTCGGTGAGGGCACCAACGAGATCCAGCGCAACGTCATCGCCTCCCAACTCGTCAAGCGCGGCGGACTCGATTGACGACCACCGGCTAGTCGAGCCGGTGCAGGTGCACGTCGAGCTCCCCGTCGGCGAGTTCGGCGGTCATGTACGTGTGGTGCGGTTGGCGCCTGCGGTCGGTCGGGGACCCGGGGTTCAGCAGCCGCATCCCGTTTGGCGTGGTGCTGTCCCACGGGATGTGGCTGTGCCCGAAGATCAGCACATCGGTGTCGGGGAAGCGCTCGTCGCAGCGCCTCTCCCGCCCCTTGGCCGGACCCGTTTCGTGCACCACGGCGAACCGCAGACCGCCCAGTTCCAGGCGGGCGACTTCTGGAAGCTGTTGGCGCAGCTCCGGGCCGTCGTTGTTGCCGTGCACGCCGACCAGGTGGTGGCTGGCGCTGCGCAACTCCTCCAGCAGCTGGGGGCTCACCCAGTCACCGGCGTGGAAGACGACGTCCGCTGCGCCCACCTCCTGCCAGATCCGCGGCGGAAGTTGCTTGGCCCGGTGGGGCAGGTGGGTGTCGGAGACGATCAGCAGTCGCATACCCGAAGTCCAGCACAGCCGGGCCCGCGCGGCAGCTGGCTCGACGCAGGGGCTCGGAGGCGGACTGCCTCAGCGCAGGTACACGCGCTCGGGGTCCACGTCGTGACGCAGCACCCGGAGCTCGTCGGGGGAGGGCGGGTCGATCGTGGCGAGTTCGGGGGCCACGCGCAGGTCCCACCCGGTGGCTTCTTCGACCTGCTCGACGGTCACCCCGGGGTGCACCGCCACCAGTTGCAGTTCCTCGCCGACCCCGGAGCGGGCGAGGATGCCGAGATCGGTGATGACCCGGGTGACGCCTTTGCCCAGCGGTTCGATGCCGTCCTTCTTCGCCCGGTCCGGCCCGGGAGAGGTGCAGAAGTCCAGTTCGGCGACGAGGGAGCGCGGGTTGTGCCGGCGCATGACCACGAACACCTCCCGGGAATTCGCCATCACTTCCATCGCGCCGCCGGATCCCGGCAGCCGCTTCTCCGGGGCGTGCCAGTCACCGATCACCGACGAGTTGAGGTTGCCCCACCGGTCGATCTGGGCGGCGCCGAGGAATCCCACGTCGATCCGCCCGCCCTGGAGGACGTAGCCGAACAGCGCGGTCATCGGCAGGACGGCTTCGGAGTAGGTGATCAGCACCGAGTCGGCGATGGTTTCCGGCAGGTGGGTCGGGTGCGCACCGCACACGCCGGATTCGTAGATGATCTCCAGGTCCGGGGCGACGGTCAATTGGGCCAGCGACACCGCCAGGGTCGGCAGGCCGATGCCGGCGAAAACGGTCCGCTTGCCGGCCAGTTCCCGCGCGGCGACCGTGGCGAGCAGTTCGGAAGACGTAACGGTCACGGTGGACTCCATTCGGTGTTCCGGCCGGGTTCAGCGGCGGCGGCCGTAGTTGACCGGCTGGCTCCAGGCCTCCTCGACCGCCAGCCTCTTCCAGCGCTCTCCGCCGAGCTTGGCCACGTATTCGGCGTGGTCCCGGGTGCCGTGGACCCACTCGTCCAGCCATTGGCGCAGCGTGCGCGGATCCTTGCTGATCTGCGACCACTCGCGGTAGAAGGCGTTGTCCCGGTCGTAGTACCCCTGGGCGAAGGAGGGGTGCGCGCCGCGGGGGCACTCGACGACCGCGTCCACCGCGTGGGCGGGGATGACGGTGCGGTTCGGATCGGACCGGACGACCTCGTCGGGGACCACTTCTTCGACGACCACGATCGCCTTCTTGGCCGCGTAGACCGCTTCCGCTTGGATGCCGGTGAGGCCCCAGATCTGGGTGTTGCCGGCTCGATCGGCCCGTTGGGCGTGCACGATGGTGACGTCCGGGTTGATCGGGGGACGACGTAGATCTCCTCGGTGCCGCCATCGGGCCCCGGGTAGGGCGAGGTCACCTTGCGGATCTGCGGGTTGACCGACGGGATGTCGCTGCCCGCGTAGGAGCGCAGCGGGTAGAACGGCAGCCGCTGGGCCCCCGCCAGGTAGCGGCAGATCATGCCGTAGTGGCTGTACTCCTCGAAGTGCAGCGGTTCGGGCTCGCCGGTTTCGATGCGGCGGCGCAGCTCGCCGAGCGAACCAGCGGTGGAGTTGCCGACGAACGACGAAACCAAGCGGGAAACGCAGCCTGCCGCGATCATCTGGTCGACGATGATGTCGGCGGTCATCCGCACGACGGTCAGATCCCGCCGCTGCTGCCGGATGATCTCGTGGCCGGCGGCTGTGGGGATGAGGTGGGTGAAGCCCTCCAGGGCCACCGTGGCGCCGTCGAAGACGTGGCTGGCGATCGCTTCGCGCAGCGTCGTGGTCTTGTCCGGCTGCGTTCCCGAAGGGGCTGCCGAATCGGTCGCCGGCTGCGGCATTTTCGGGCTCCTCGCTGTCTTCGGTTCTGGTGGTCAATAAACTGCCAGCCCTGATTGATTACTGTCCAATACTGAATTAGTGTCACATCAAGATGAAAAATTAATCGGTCTTGCGCGAGGGGCGGGCATCGTGGAACTGCGTTACCTCACCGCGTTCGTCGCTGTCGCTGAAGAACTCCACTTCGGCCGGGCCGCCAAGCGCCTGCAGATGGCCCAGCCACCGCTCAGCCAGCAGATCCGGCAATTGGAGCGGGAACTCGGCGTGCAGCTCTTCGAACGCAACACCCGCTCGGTGCGGTTGACCAGCGCCGGCGAATCCTTCCTGGAACCGGCGCGCACCGTGCTGGAAGACGTGGACGCGGCGGTGCGGGCGGCGAAGGCCGCCGGTCGAGGCGAATACGGCCGGGTCACCGTGGGGTTCGCCGGAGCCTCCAGCCACGAAGCCCTGCCCCTGCTCACCCGTGCCGTGCGCGCCGCCCATCCCGGACTGGAGCTGGTCATGCGCGGCCAGACCTACGCCAACGAAGCCCTGGCCAAGGTCGCCGACGGCTCGCTGGACCTCGGTTTCGTCCGGCTCCCCATCACCCAGCCCGGGGTGCAGGCCCGGGTGATCGAGGTGGAAGAGCTCATCTGCGCGCTGCCGTCCGACCACCGACTGGCCGAGCGCGAGTCCATTCCGGTCGAAGAACTCCGGGACGAGCCGTTCGTCAGCTTCCCCGCCAACGCCGGCTCCACGCTGCGCGACGCCACCGTGAAGGCGTGCGTCTCCGCGGGTTTCACCCCGCGCGTGGTGCAGGAAGCGCCGGACTCCTACACCATCCTGGCCCTGGTCGCCGCGGGAGTCGGGGTGACGCTCACGCTGACCTCCTGCAAGCACATCCAGCAGACCGGACTGGTGTACCGGCCGTTGGCGGGCGAGCCGACCAAGCTCTACGCGGCACTGGCCTGGCGGCCCGACAACACCTCCGCAGCGCTGCGCACCGTGCTCGAGATCGCCGAAGAGGCCCTGCCGACACCGGATCTCAGCGCTGAAGAGCTCGAGCGGGTGAACGCGCTCAGCTGACGGCAGCGCAGCACCGGTGCGTGCTCCGCGCACGGTTCTTGACCACGAGTAACTGATACAGCTGCCGTATCACTGTTGCAGCAATTTTGTATTGGACACCTCTTGGTCCTCCGTGGCAGCGTTGCCGCCATCACAGCGGGATGCGTGCGCACGGTCATTCCCGCACCAAGCCATTCCGGGATATCGAGCTCGTCCCGAGCAGCTCTGCGCCCGGGAAACGGGGCCGACGCGAAGAGGCGTCGGCGCGGGAAGAGGAGTGGACATGAGTGCGGTGGACGCACGAGGACAACGCCGAACGGCCAATCGTGCCGGGATTGGTGCTTTCATCGGCAGCACCATCGAATGGTTCGACTTCTACATCTACGGCACCGCCTCCGCGTTGGTGTTCGACGAGGTTTTCTTCCCCGAGATCGAAGGCTGGCTCGGCACTCTCGTCGCGTTCGCGACGTTCTGGGTGGGCTTCCTGGCCCGCCCGCTCGGTGGCATCGTCTTCGGGCACATCGGTGACCGACTGGGGCGCAAGAAGACCCTGGTCATCACCCTGCTGATGATGGGGACCGCGACCACGCTCATCGGTTTGCTGCCCGGCTACGAGCAGATCGGTGTCGCGGCGCCCATCGCCCTGGTGTGCATCCGCATGGTGCAGGGGATCGGCCTGGGCGGGGAGTGGGGTGGATCGGTGCTGATCGCCTCCGAACACGCCCCAGCGGGGAAGTCCATCTCTACGCCGCGTTCGCCCAGCAGGGGTCTCCTGTGGGCAACGCGTTGAGCACGCTCAGCTTCCTGCTGATCAGCCAGCTGCCCGACGAGGCGTTCCTCGCCTGGGGTTGGCGGGTTCCGTTCTTGTGCTCGGCGCTGCTGGTGGTCGTCGGAATGTTCATCCGGCTGCGCGTCAGCGAGTCCCCGGCCATGGCGGCGGTCATCGAGAACAAGCAGGTCGCCAAGCTGCCGGTGTGGGAAGTGGTGCGCTCGCACCCGATGTTGTTGGCGCTGGGGATCGGTGCTTGCACCATCGGGCTGTCGGCCACGTACTTCAAATCCACCTTCGCCCTGTCCTGGGCCACTTCCACTCTGGACTTCGAGCGCAGCGCGTTCCTGACGATCCTGCTGGTCGCGACGATCACCCAGATCCTGGTGCAGCCGCTGGGAGCGGTGCTGGCCACCAAGATGCGCAACTGGTCGCGCGCGGTGACCATCATGCTGGTTCCGGAGATCGCGCTGATGCCGCTGATGTTCGTGCTGATCCGCACGGAGAACTACTGGCTGTCGATGTTCGGGGTGGCGGTGGCGACGATTCCGCACTGCCTGTACTACGCGGCCCTGGCCGGCATGTTGGCCAGCCGCTTCCCGGCCAACGTGCGCTACACCGGCATCTCCCTGTGCTACCAGCTGTGCGGCACGCTGCTCGGTGGCACCACGCCGGTCATCGGCCAGTTCCTGCTGGGCAGCACTGGAACCATCGCCGCGGTGATCGGCTACGCGATCTTCCAGGTCCTGCTGACCCTCGGCTGCATGCTGCTGCTCCTGCGCCGCCCCAACTACGACGAGCGCCTCCAGGAGGCGCAGCCGCAGGCGGCGGTGCCCTCCGCGGCAGGACAGCTCTGAGCAACACGACGGCTGCCCACGGGGGATCCTCACCAGCTCCCGGTGGGCAGCCGTCGCGGTCGTTTTCCGCGACCGGTCAGCGCTCCCACAGCTGCAGGCGAAGCCGGCTCTCGAAGCGGCGCCGGGCACCGGTGATCGGATCGGTGAACTCCAAGACGGCGGCCAGCAGCTGCAGCGGTCGGGAGAAGTCACCGGGGACGCGCTGCTGGACCACCGGGTACAGGTCGTCCCCGCAGATCGGAATGCCGAGCCGGTTCATGTGCACCCGCAGCTGGTGCGTGCGCCCGGTCCGCGGCACCAACCGGTACAGCCCCTTCCCGGACCGCTGGCCCAGCAGCTCGACGTGCGTTTCGCTGTTCGGCTCCCCGGGTTCTTCCCGAGCCTGCAGCACGCCGGGCTGCTTGCTGATCCTGCTCCGCACCGTGCGGGGCAGGATCAGCTCGGGTTTGCAAGGGGCGACCGCCAAGTACTCCTTGCGCACCATCCGCTGTTGGAACAACCTCTGGTACGCACCCCGGTGCTCGGGCTTGCGGACGAACACCACCAGTCCGGCCGTCATCCGGTCCAGGCGGTGGGCCGGAACGAGCTCGGGCTGCCCCAACTGGGTCCGCAACCGGACCAGCGCGGTCTCCACGACGTGCCCGCCTCGCGGGGTGGTGGCCAGGAAGTGCGGCTTGTCGATGACGACGAGCTCGTCGTCCTGGTGGACGAGCTCGATCGGGAAGGGGACCGGAACCTCCTCGGGCAACTCGCGCTGCACCCAGATCACCGCGCCCGGGACGAAAGGGGCGTCGAGCCCCAGCGGCCCGTCGCAGCCGCGCACCCGGCCTTCGGCCAGCATCCGGTCGATGCAGTCGGCGGGCAGCTTCGGCAACCGCTCCACGAGGTGGTCCCGCAGCGTTTCCCAACGTCCGGTGCTCGGCAAGCGCAGCCGGGTGGGTGGGATCGCGTGCTGGACCGGGGAAGTCGACTTGCGGCGCACCGCGCCCCAGCCTACCGGCGCGGAAACCGCTCGCTCCCGTCGCTAACCAGCCCGCGATGGCGTGGCGAGGACGAGTTCGCGGCCGCTGCGTTCGATCCGGCTGCCGAAAGGGGCGCTGATCCGGTGCAGCGTGGTCTGCAGCCAGCTGGTCTCCGCTTCACTGGCCGGACGCAGGCGCAGCTGGTGGGCCCGCAACGGCAGCATGCGCAGGTCGACGAGTTCTCCGCTGCCGGGAAGCACCGACGCCGAGTAGAGCAGCCGCAGCTCGTCCCGGTACTCCCGGTGACCGGAGATCCCCTCGTAGTCGTCGATGAAGTCACCGCAGCCGTACAGGATGAGCTTCCCCCGGTACACCTCCACCGGCCGGGGGTGGTGCGAGGAGTGGCCGTGCACGACGTCAACACCGCCGTCGACGAGGCGGTGGGCGAAGTCGACGTGCGCCTGCGGCACCCGGTAACCCCAGTTGCTGCCCCAGTGCAGCGAGACCACGGTCAGCCCGTTCGCCCCCCGGTGCTGTTGGACGTGCTCGAGCACCTCGTGGGCGGTTTCCGGGGAGATCTCCGGCAGGTGGTTGACCCCGGCGCGGTGTTCGGTCGCGGCCCAACTGGCCGGGATGCCGCTGGAGGAAGCCCCGCAGCCGAACACCCGGAGCTCGCCGCGGACGGTGCGGACCACCGCTGGACGTCTTGCCTGGGCCAGCTCGCCACCGGCCCCCACCTGGTTCAGGCCGTGGTGTTCCAGGTGGCGCAGGGTGTCTTCGAGCCCGCGCCGACCGAAGTCCAGAGTGTGGTTGTTGGACAGGACGCACACGTCCGGGGCGGCCACCGAGACGGCTTCCAGGTTCGCCGGGTTCAACCGGTAGTGCACCTGCTTGCGCGCGGCGAAATCATCCGAATCGGTGATGGCGGTTTCCAGGTTGATGATCCTCGCATCCGCTTCCCGCAACGCATCCAGGGCCTCTCCCCACGGCCAGCTGAACGCCACCGGTCGGGGAATCGCGCCACTGCGCCGTTCCGCGCTGGCCACGTAGTGGAGCGCGTCGGAGATGCACGGCTCCCGGAGTTCCCGGCTGCCGGGGTGCGGGAGGACTTGGTCGACCCCGCGGCCGAGCATCACGTCACCGGTCAGCGCGAGCGAAACGGCGTGCGGCGGCATGGTGGTGCTCCGTCACGGCGCGAGCACGATCCAAACCTGGCCTGGCGCGACGGGGATCGGCTGGCCGTCCGATCCGGTGTAGGTGGTCGGTTCCTCCGGGGCTGGCCGGTTCCAGTTGCCCTCGAAGGCCTTTCCGTCCCGGAGCACGGTCACCTGACCGCTGCCGACGGTTTGCGCCACCGGGGAAGGATTGCCGGCGGCGTCCCGGATCACCGAGTCGTGAGTGGAGACTTTTTGGACGATGACCGTGGGAGTCGCAACGCGCCCGCTGTCCACCGCCGTGTACGGCTTTCCGTCCATGGAAACCAGCCACTGCCCTTGTTCGGCAGACCACGTGAAACCGACGGTGGCCGAGGAGTAGCGCACCTCGTAGTCGTTGGTCGGCGTGCCACCAGCCGGCGGAGTGCCGATGCGCGGCAGCGCGTCGGTCTTCAGCGGTTCCCCCTCGGGCAGCTGCTCCGGCCGCAGGAACAGGTTGTTGGGGCTCTCCCGTTCGGGATCCCGGTAGTAGGAGCCGGGTTCCCGTTCGCTCGAGACGTCGACCACCGAGGCGTCGGACACCAGCGGCAAAAGCTCCGGAGCAGCGCCGGAAAAGGCGAGCGCGGGACGGCCGTACTGGGCGAGCAGCTGCAGATCGCTTTCCCGCGCGCTGCGCACCGGACCGACCACCGGGGGTTTCTGCTCCCCGTACAACGCCAGCAGTCGGGTGAAACCCCCCTCGACCGGTTCGACGTAGACCACTTCTGCCGGAGCCAGCCCGGTCGGCGGTCGGGCCGCGGCCACGTTGTCGACCTTCACGCCCAAAGCCGGAGCGGCCACCCGCGATGGCGCGCCCGGCGGTGCGGGTGCTGGGGCGGGTGCCGGCTCCCCGGTTTGCCGGGGAGGCCCTTGGGGCGGTGGTTGCGTGCAGGCACTGATGAGCGTGGCCAGTCCGAAAAGCGCTGCGATGAGCAGCCCGCGTGTTCGCTGCTGCATGTTCTCTCTCCCCCTCGGAGTACAGACTACGCTGATGAGGTGAGGGGTGGGAGCGTTGGAACTGGTCAGCGCCAGGCGAACACCGGCTGTTCGAAATGGGCCACCCGGGTCGGACGACCGTGCAGGCACAGCTCCCGGAACTGGAACAGCACCGCGGCCGTCGGCGCGTGGATCATCGTGTCGAGCAGCGGGAGTTGGATGACAGGTCGCTCCGATTCGGAGATGTATTCGAACCGCGGCTCGACATCGAGTTCGGTGAACGGGATCAAGTAGACCTCGGCCACCTCGGCGGGATTCGGGCGCACCTGCGGTTGTTCTCCGATCCACACCACGACCGGGGTGATGACGTAGCCGGAGCGCGTCGGGTAGTCGTCAAGACGGCCCAGCACGCTGTCAGCGGACACCCCGATCTCTTCGTGCAATTCCCGCAACGCGGCCTGCTCAGCTGTTTCACCGGGATCCAGGCGTCCTCCGGGCAGCGCGAACTGGCCGGAATGCGCGCGCAACCCGGCCGCCCGGCGAGTCAACCAGATCCCGGGTGAACCTCCGGTCAGGACGATGGGCACGGCCACCGCGGCAGCCCGCTTGGCGGCATCCGGCAGCGAGCGCGGGGAGAACTGCTGCAGCCGGGAGAGCACCTGGTCGTGGACGTCCGCCCGGCCCTCCGGAATTGCTCGGTGCTGCGAATTGGCTGCCATCGCGATCCTCCTGGGAACTGGTGCGCCCGCGGCTGTGGGCCGGAGGGCTCGACCGCTATGGTGCCCGATCATTCGTTCCCATCGCACCGGCCGGCAGCAGGATTCCACGGGTGCCGTTCCCGGGAGCCGGTGGTCTCCTGGTGGCAGATCGCTGCACCGGGCTGCCGGGAACGGCGGTTCGACGAGGCGTTCGGGGAGCTCTCGCGCGGTGCGCCGGTCGGCCGCGGCACTGGAGTCCGGGCGGGGAAGTGGGTTGCCGCGGTTGATGAGGGGGTAGTCCGGTGTCATGTTCGTGCGCGACCTCCTCAACCGAGCCGAGCGAGTGGACACGTTCGACCAGCAGTCCGCCGCCGCGGCACGCCTGGTCCGCCGGATTTTGGGGAAGAGTCCCGGGATCAGCGGTCTGCTGCGGGGTTCGTGGCTCGGTCATCCGGTGCATCCGCTGGCGGTGACCGTGCCGATCGGCGCGTGGGTGAGCGCACCGGTGCTCGAGCTGGCGTTCGACCAGCCGGAGACGGCGCGCCGGGTAGTCGGGTTCGGACTGCTGGCGACGGTGCCCGCGATCACCGCGGGATTGGCCGATCTCGCCGGCCTGGGCACGGCGCAACGCCGCGTCGCGGCGCTGCACGCGCTGTCCAACGGGCTCTCCGCCAGCTGCTTCCTGATCGCCTACGTGCGGCGCAGCCGGCACGGGCACCCGGCCGGACGCCTGTGGGCCGGGCTGGGACTGGCCACCGTCTCGATCGGTGGAGCTCTCGGCGGTCACCTGTCCTACGCGCAGGGTGCCGGGGTGTACCGCTGGCAGGACTGATCTGCTCCGGTCTCCTGTTCCGACCGCTCGCCCACCTTCGACCCGTGGGAGCGCTTCCGCGTCGTGGTGCGCCCGGACCGGGCGTTCCGGGCCGGATGTGCTGTCTGTTACCTGTGCTTGTTCACACCTTTCGGAGGTAACTGGAAAGATCTAGTATGGGCGCCCGGAGCGGAGCCGAGCAGCTGCTGCGACGTCCGGGCCCCGCTACCGCACAGCAGAAGACGAAAGCGACGGTGTGCAGGAAGCCGGTGCGAATCCGGCACGGTCCCGCCACTGTGAGCCGGGGAGCTGCCTCCTGTGATGCCACTGCCGGTATCGGTGGGAAGGCTGGAGGACAGCGACGATCCGCGAGTCAGGAGACTGGCACCGTCGTGCCGATTCGTACGGGGTCGAGGAGCCCCGGAGGAGGTATCTGGTGCACGTCCAGCTCGATTTCCAGCTGTTCTCGCCCAACGCGGCGTTCTCGCTTCTTCCTCGCGCCGCCAGGTGACCGGACGCTGCTGCCCGAGCAGCCCCCTGCGGTGGAAGTAGGCTCAGCTGTCCGGAGTTCTGGTGATCCCCTTCTGCGAAAAAACGAATACCCCTCTTGACCGGGTGATCGAAGGCGTCCGGTCGCGAACGGGCTCGGCATCTGCTGCTGAGGCCAGGGTTTCCGTTGCTTTCCTGACCGTGCAAGCAGCCCGGCACACCGGTCGCAAGACCGGGTACGGCAACACCGTGCTCAGCTTGCGGGTGGGGGCTGCGGTCGGTTCCTGCGCCGTGGAGCCCGGCGAGCTCGATCACGCCGAGGTCGCCGAGTTCGCCGGCTGCGGCGTCGATCAGTTGCTGCAGCACCCGAAACAGCCGGTGCGGGTGGCGGCCTTGGACGCCTACCTGTCCCAGCTGTGCCCGCACGACCAGCACCCGCTGTCCCGACCGGTGGTGATCCCGCCGGGGGATTCCTTGGCGAAGTCCGTGCACCGGGCCGAGGTCGTCACCGGGCTCCTTCGAGCCAGGCCTGGGCAACGGGTCGCGGTCATCGGGGTGGTCAACTCGTTGTTGGCCGCGCTGCGCGAGCGCGGACTGCAGTACGTGCCCTGTGATCTGCGCGGTGGTCGGACCGAGTGGGACGAACCCGTGCTCACCGACCACGCGGCAGCAATTTCCACTTCGGACGCTGTGCTCGCCACCGGAATGACGTTGGGCAACGGCACTTTCGAAGACATCGCGGACCGGTGTTCCAGCCGGGGAATTCCCTTGACGGTTTTCGCGCAGAGCGGTGCCGCGGTGTTCCGAGAACTGCTCGGCAGCGGCGTTGACGCGCTCTCCGCCGAACCGTACCCGTTCTTCTGGCTTGCCGGTGGCGCAACGAGCATCTACACCTACACCACTTGGGGCGAAGATCGACCGTGACACTTCAGCAGTCCACTCTGCCGCGTTGCGAGTCGCTGTTGGACCTCATCGGAAACACCCCGGTGTTGCGCGTGAGAACGCCGTTCCCCAAGCAGCACCCGGGATTCTGGGCGAAGCTGGAGGGCTGCACCCCGGGCGGGATGAAAGCTCGAGCTGCGCTGTCCATGATCCAAGGCGCCAGATTCCGCGGAGAACTCGCACCAGGTGGGACGGTCGTGGAATCCAGCAGCGGCACCCTGGCCCTCGGGCTGGCCTTCGTGGGAACGGCGCTGGGACACCCGGTGGCCATCGTCGCCGACCGCGAAATCGACGCCATGACCAGGAACTTGCTCCGCTCCTACGGGGCGGAGCTGTCGGTTGTCAGCACACCGCACCCGACGGGTGGTTGGCAACGGGCCCGGCTGGACCGCGTCCACGAGCTGCTGGCCCGCCTTCCCCAGGCCTATTGGCCGGATCAGTACAACAATCCCGACAACGCGCTGGGCTACCGGGAATTGGGCCTGGAACTGGTGGAGCAGTGCGGTGAGCTGGACGCCGTGGTCTGCAGCGTCGGAACCGGCGGGCACAGCGCCGGAATCGCTTCGGTGGTGCGCGAGATCTTCCCGGACGCGCGCATCATCGGCGTGGACACCCCCGGTTCGGCCATCTTCGGCCAACCCAACCGGCACCGCGTCATGCGCGGCCTGGGCAGCAGCATCCACCCGGCCAACGTCTGCTACGAGGCGTTCGACGAGGTCCATTGGGTCGGGCCAGCCGAGTCGGTGCAGGCTTGCCGCAGCATCGCCGCCGACACCTTCGTGGCCGGCGGGTGGAGCACCGGTGCGGTCGGACTCGTCGCCGCTTGGTGCGCCTGGGAGCTCGGGACGGACCGGGTGGCGGCAGTTTTCCCGGACGGCCCGCACCGCTACTGGCACACCGTCTACGACGACGACTTCTGCCGTCGCAACGGCCTCGACGGACCAACGCGGACCAAACCCATCGAAGTGGACACTCCGGCGGACGCCGGTGCCGAGGGCTGGTTCCGCTGCCGGAACGTGCAGGACCCGTGTGCGCTTCGTACCCGTGGCAAGCCTTGCCCGTTGTGCGGATAGGAGCCGCTGATGATCGAGGCAAACGCCTTCTTCCGACTGTCCTGGCCGGCTCGGCTGCTGGTGATCAACCAGTTCGGCATCAACGTCGGCTTCTACATGCTGCTGCCGTTCCTCGCCTCCTACATGAGCGGACTGGGGTACGGCGCAGCGGTGATCGGTCTTGTGCTCGGTGTTCGCAACCTCAGCCAGCAGGGCATGTTCCTCATCGGAGGGACCGCTGCCGATCGGCTCGGCTGCCGGCCGATGATCATCGCCGGATGCGCCTTGCGAGTGGTCTCCTTCGCGCTGTTCTCGTTCTTCACCTCGCTGCCCGGACTGGTGACGGCGGTCGTGCTCACCGGAGTCGCCGGTGCGCTGTTCAACCCGGCGGTGCGCACCTACCTGATGCACGAGATGGACGGATACCGGGCGGAGGGCTTCGCGGTGTTCAACGTCTTCGCGCACGCGGGCACCCTTGTGGGGCCACTGGTGGGGGCCGCGCTGCTCACGGTTGATTTCCGGATCGTCGCACTGGTGGCGTGCGCGGTGTTCGCCGTGCTCACGGCAGCGCAGCTGCTCGTGCTGCCCGCCCGGCAAACCGAAGCCCAGCGCACGAGCGTGCTCGGCAGCTGGCGAGAGGTGGTCAGCAACAGGCGTTTCCTCGCCTTCACCCTGTCCATGTCGGCCTATTTCGCCCTCTACAACCAGCTCTACATGACGCTTCCGCTGGAAGCGCAGCGGGTCTTCGGCCACAGTTCGGCCATCTCGGCCGTTTTCGTCATCTCCACGGTGATCGGAATCGCCGGTCAGGTGCGGATCACCCGCTGGTGCCGCGCGCGGTGGGAGCCGGGCCGGTGCGTGGGGATCGGGCTGGCGGCCATGGGCGCGTCATTCGTGCCAGTGATGATCACCGGCCCGTTGCTGCCCACCTCCCACCAGCCGGGGATCACCACCGCGCTGGCCTGCCTGCCGGTGGTGCTGAGCACGATCCTGTTCACCGTGGGGATGGCGATCACCAACCCGTTCGCCATGGAACTGCTCCCGGTGGTCGGCGACGAGAAGCTGACCGGAACCTACTACGGCTTCTACTACCTGGTGTCGAGCTTGGCGGCCGCCGGGGTGAGCTGGCTGGTCGGTGCGCTGCTCGACCACGCCCAGCACCCAGCGCTGCGGTGGTTGCCGTGGTCGGCGCTGCTGGCGGTGGGGC
>SMEH01000473.1_pt1 | contig 14649 bp, 10 predicted proteins | sample 2456361 | NCBI WGS metagenome assembly SMEH01 (sample SAMN10132587, study PRJNA489261) | soil metagenome | isolation source: day1 control-loamy sand soil ammended | place: USA | reverse complement strand
AAGTGGATTATTAACCCTCCAATTGTGAACATAAATACAAAACCTAAAGCAAATAACATAGATGGAGTTAATTTTATAGAACCTCCATAACATGTAGCTAACCAGCTAAATATTTTAATTCCTGTAGGAACTGCAATTATTAATGTAGCTGCCGTGAAATAAGCTCTTGTCATAGAATATGATATAAATAACAAATTATAATATTTAATTATAATTTATATTTATATTTTGGACTATATCTTAATATAACATAGTAAATATACTACATTATATTTCTTGCGTATTAGTCTCTGAGGATCCTTTGGTTGCAATACTTTTAATTTTCTTTATACCTTCGTTTTCTAAATGTTTACCTTCTGTTATCATAATATAAACTTTTCTAAATTTTAGGTAATCTACATATTTACCTCCAAATAGTCTATAATTATCAAAGTAATTAATTATATGGAATGCTGTTTTAAACCCTGTGCTTTTATAACATCATATTCCTGAACTATCTTGAGAAATATTACCCATTTTTAAGTTATTATATAATAGTTTTAAAGGTATATCATCATTCTGTTTTAAAGAATATTCAAGTCTAACGCTATAACCTGTTTTATGTGTTTTACTTTTGACAACACTTATATGAAAACAACCATCAGCTTGAGTAAACCCTGCCAATCAATAATTATCTAAAGATAATGTATAACTAGGAGGTAAAATATTTAAATTAAAATTTTCAGCATAGTTATGTTTAATCAATTGATCAAATTTAGAATTACTTACAAATTTACCATTTATTAAAGATAATATAATTGATAAACCTGTTTTATTTTTACAAATATATCTTACTGCTTTTTTATTCTTAATTTTGTAGACATTCCCGTAACCAATTTGTTTTTTAATATAATAAGCCAAAGATATATCACTTTCAGCAAAAACGATTTGTAATTCATTTTTACCGAATCAACCATCACCTTCAATTAAACCAGCTAAAAAATAACCTAATTCATCCTGATTAAGATCTTTATTGACCTTCCGGATATGTTCAGATAGTTTAGATAAACTAGTGTATTTATTATAAGTATTCTCAGTACTAGCCGTAGCTTTTGTACTAAAACCAAAGTTTCCTGCTGATCTCCCCTCTTTATTCAATAAGTAAATTTTTCCGAACGTAAATGAAACGAGTGGATTACTTATTAAGGGATTCCCAGCATATAGCAAGATTTTTACCGTGAACACAAGTTTATCCACGTCTAGACCTACTGTATACATGTGCAAACTTAGATAGGTGCTTTCTAATTTTAATATAGCTTGACCTAGGTGTTTTTTTAATGTCTTGATCATTTAGATATAAGTCGTAACCCTTTATATCAATCCCTTTTCACCAACCCGTTCTTAATTAACGGACTACTAAGTTCCGACTGTACATTCGCGAGCATTTCAGCTCTACGTTGGTGAACCAGTCTGTAGCGATGATCCTAGTCACCGACGGTCTTCAACTAAGGGTATTGTTAACCGTTTTCACCATGTCCGGTTATTATTTAAAACATATTTATCAATATGTAATGCATCGTGTTCCTCTGGGAAGTTACCACGAATAATAATAACTAGGTGGGATTTTTTAACCCACTCCACCAAATCAAGATATTAATGACTTCAAACAATAAATCCTAATATTCCAATAGACATCATGGCATAAACCCAAACTTAGTTATCTGAAGCAGACTTGCTCTGCAAGTGTTTCTTAGTACTGGCCGTACCTACCTAAATAGGACTTACCTAAAAAGGACTTTCACACTAATAACCTTTAATGGTTATTCTAAGTTCCGACTGTACATTCGCGAGCGTTTCAGCTCTACGTAGGTGAACCAGTCTGTAGCGATGTACTTAACCACCGACGGTCTTCAACCAAGTAGTCGTTAACCGTTTTCACCTTGTCCAATTGCTATTTACTGTTAACTAAAATATTTATGCCTTCTTCAAAGGCTTTAAATTAATTGAAGATTATTGTAGTAACAATCAACTTGTAATTCCGTTAAGTCGTTAAATTAAGTATAATAGCAATTAAGTAGGATTCTCACCTACGGTACAACATTGGCCGATTACTATATAATATTTTATTTTTTTTTGCTAGATACTCAGGGTGCTAGTAGGCTCCTTGCTAAGCGCTTAATTTATTAGTGCTAATGAAATTAGCGTTGCTTACGAAGTTATGCTACTGCTGCTTCTAATAAATTATGCTTGCTTAGCTTAGCTTGCTTCTAATGAAATTAAGCAGCAGCAGCACTAATGAAATTAAGCAGCACGCTTGCTTAGCTTGCTTATAATGAAATTAAGCAGCAGCACTAATGAAATTAAGCAGCAGCTAGCGCTTAATTTATTAGAAGCTAGCACTAATTTAAATCTAGGCACGTATAAAGATACAAATACTAGGTATACTTTTATTTGCATTAGTAACACTAAATATCTAACTAAGGCTCCGCCTTAGCATTAATCATAAATTACGATTAATTATTTATAGATTTAGCTAACTCTTTAATTAATTCTATTCCACCTTCTTTTAAATGTTTTTTTTCTAATAGCATATCACGAATAGATTTTCACTTAATAAATGCGGATAATTTTTTCCCTTTAGGTGGATAAGCTAAAAAGTAATCTACTACCACAGCATTTGACTTAATAGATCCAACAGTGAATCTAAACATACCTATATCTGGAGTTTTTTGAATATTACCTACACCAAAAAGATTTTTAATATATAATATGATTGATTCCTCCTTCTGCTCCATAACAAAACGAACACGAACTAATTGGTATATGACTTCTTTTACTCCTATATTCCCTTCGCTATCGATAATATTTTTTTTAGTCTTCTGATTTACAACTCCTACCATAAAAGAACCTTCAGCTGTAGTAAAACCAGATAATCAACTATCATTTAAAGTAGGTCTAAAAGGATTAGGATTAAAGATCAACTTTACCGAATCAGCATTTAAAACATCTATTCATGATTTTAATTGATTTATTTTATTTTTAGTAGCAAATTTACCGTTAAATAAAATAGCTAATTTTAAAATATCCTCTTTAGAAGTAACACGGAATCTGTAAGCATTAGAAGAAGAATCAAAATAAACCCTACCAAAACCTAATGTAGATTGAATTTCTAGTAAAATATCTTCTTCTTTTTGAGTTAAACAAAAAAAACAACTTCTATTATAAGTATGTAGTCCTCCATCTCCTTCAGTAAACCCAATAAACCAAGTTAATCAATCAGGATCTATATATTTATGTACATTATAAAAATCATTAAATGGAGTTTGCTTAGTACTAAAGAAATATTTTTTGTGTTTCTCTTTAAATAAAAATAACCACCCCTTCTTCGCACCCTGAGCAACATTTGATAATCCTCCTAATAAAGCAATAAAATAAAAATTATTATAACAGTAATAAAAAAAATTTATACCTATGTACTAATCATAAAAATTAAAAATCATATTTAAATATCTACTCTCTACACATACATTTAATTTATATCCTGCTTTTTTAAAAAAGCTAAGCTAATCCCTCCCTATCCTCACCCACTATTAATATAGTAATAATAATAAAGTTTTGAACTTACTTAAACAAATATTAGTATACTTAGATAATTATATAAATTAACTAAATGAATTAATGTTTATTTGTAGAGAGAGATAAATATATTTGAGTTTAATTTTATGAAATTGGACCATCTCTTGATCAACAAATTTATATATTATTATTCTTTTTTAACTATTTATCCATAAAACTATTTCATTTTATCATAAAATATTTTCAAGCTTTACCTAAAACTGTTTTCTCTGAAACACTATGTGCACGAAGATTTCTAAGTCTATAAAAATCATTAACCATAGAGATTCTCATCATTTTTTCAGATCTACATGGATTAACTTTAAAATAATCATTTACTAGGGCTAAAACTTCTTTTTTTCTGTAACAATTTCATTTAAAAGCTTCTTGTTTAACCATAGGATATATTCTACCTCCATATAATTCAACTAAAGCCTCTAATAGAAATCTGTTTTTTTGAACAGCTGTAATAAATAATTGACCAGATGCTTCATTAAAATAAATTGAACCATCTGTATCCATAAATCCAGCTAATCATCCGCTATAGTAAGTTAAAGGCTTAGGATCTTTTAAGATTACTCCATAAATTTCACAAATTCTACCTAATTGTAGTATTCTTATAGGGTTTCTTATTAAACCGTTAATTTTATTAATTAACTTTAATAAACCTTCTTTATGATGAAGTCTATATCTAAGATGATTATTTCCACTTATTAATTTCACAGATCCTCCAAATTTTTGTTTTATTAAATATAAAATCTTTTTATCTCTAAGTTGTGTAACAATTTCTAAACTACAATACCCTTTCTTAGAGACTAAAAAACAACCATCTCCATCAATAATTCCAGCTAATCACTCATAAAATCTTTCATTTTCTTTCCCTGCGTTATTTTTTTTTAGCGAAGCTGCAAAGTTATGAGAAGATTTAGGTTCATTAGCATCCTCTTCATCATATTCATCAACTTCGTCATTAATGTAATCTTCTTTATTGATTTCAGAGTTATCTGATTCTTTTATTTTTAAAGTTATATTTTCAAACAAAGTGGCGACATGAAACAATACATAATTTAGTTTTATTCTTAAATTTACTAAGTACAAGGTATTATAGTGCTTTAAGCTATTAAATAATAAAGCAAAGTTTATAGTTAAAATAGATAAATAGTTTGTAAAAAGTAAAGTTGATCACAAACGTATGGCCTCTGAGATTCCTACTAGCATGCTTAACCCGATAAATTCTTTTATATCAGGTTTGAAGTTTTCACTTCGTGCGTTGGTTATCTGCGGGTTATCATAAATTACTAAGATTTTTACTATTGAATTTATAAATTTTCAATTAAACGGAGTACTTAGTAATATTCCTAAAAAGGAGCTGACTTTCCTGCATATAGTTTGTTGCATTAATAAATGAATTTTTATTAAAGAGCTACATATGTAACCGAATACTGATTTATTGGAATAAGTAGATATTGTTGTACTTATTATTCCAAAAGCTGGTATAATTAAAATATAACAATAACTTTGATTAATCGAATAGTTATTTATCATAATCTATAATAATTAATGCTCAAAGACTTTTACATCTTTGTTAGGACTTTATCTTGAATTGTATCATTATTTAAGTTACTTATTGAATTTTTTAATTTTATGATTTTTTTTATACCTCGATCCGTTAAATGGTCTTTATTCTGTACTAATACATAGACTTTTCTTCATTTTATATAATCGATATACTTACTAGATTGTAAATGAAATTTATCAAAATATTTTATAATTTTTCTAGCTGAACCATAACTAGATGAATCATATGTATAACTATCTTTGGCTTTATTATAAGAAAGGTTCCCTCCTCAAAAATTTCTTATTAAGATAAGAAGCTCCTTATTATCTTTGTTTATAAGTAAAGCTAGTTTTATTCTAGTTTTTAAATTTATTATTTGAAAAGTAGCACTCGCATCCGAAAATCCTGCTAATCAATGATTATTTAAACAATTTGAATCATTTAATTTAAAATCTATTTTTAAAGAAAAATTAGGTCCATTTAATATATAATTCTTAACAGCATCGTATTGGATTTGTGTTCTAAGTTTACCATTAATTAAATTCAATACTTTTTCTAATCCTGCACGTTTTGTTATAATTAGTAAAATAATTTTTTTAGATTTTACTTCCTTTACTGACCCGAAACCTAATCGAGTTCTTATATAATAAGCCAAAGAAACATCAGATGAATCAAATGCAATAACCAGTTGTTGTCGCTGTAGCTTCGCTGTATACAGCAGAGTAGCTTCGCTACTAAAATGACCATCACCATCTATTAAACCAGCTAAATAATGCCCAAATTGATTATCGCTTAGAGGCTTTAAATGTCTAGTATTATGTACAGAGATAAGTTTTACATTTTCCGTATTAGATACAATTCCGTTGCGTAAAGTCTCTGAGGTTCCACCCTCCAGGCTGTGCCGAGACGGGTTACCTGCTGATAAACTTCATTGTTCTAACATTTTTACTTTATAATTTAAAATGGAGTAGTTAAAACTAACTAGCGAAGTTGTCCCAGCATATAGCAACGTTAAGAAGCCTATATATTTAACTTCTGGATGCTTCATTGTTATAATTACAATGATGGACCATATCTTTAAACACATAATCTATTCATAGTCATTTCATTTATTAATAAAGATATTTCAACTTTTAGCTAATAAAGACCCTAAAGGTGCAATATGAGCTTTCATATCTTTCAATTCATAAAATCTAGGCACTAAATGCAATCTATTACTTTTAGCTGATCTTGAAGGATATTTTTTAAAATATTCAATTAAATTAAGTATATCTTCTTTCTTTGTAACATATCACTTAAAAGAACCATGTCCACCTCTATCAATATAAATATTACCTCCAAATAATTCAACTAAAGGTGTAAGGATTTCAGAAGTCTTTTGACCCGCAGAAATAGATAGTTGTCAATTAGAACTATTTATAGTAATAGTTCCATCGGCATCAAAAAATCCAGAAAATCAACCGTTATCTAAAGTTAACTTTTCAGGATATTTTAAAGGTATGTCATATTTTACACAAATATAATTTAATTGTATTAATCTAATAGAGTTTCTTAGATGCCCATTTACATCATTAATTAGATTTAATAAACCTTCTTTATGATGCAATCTATATCTTAATGCTTTAGCACCTGATCTTAATTTAATTGAACCTCCGTAAACATTTTTTACAGCTTGTAAAGCTCGTTCATCTCTAATATCCATTGTAATTTCTAAACTTGCATAACCTTTTTTTGATAATAAAAAACAACCGTCGCCGTCTATTAGTCCGGCTAATCATTGTTTAAATCTTAAATCCTTCTCGGAGTTTTTTCTTAAACTATGAATTGATCTTGTGTTTAACAAACGTATGGCCTCTGAAGTTCCTACTAGCGTGCTAAGCGCGTTGGTTACTTGCGAATTATCGTAAATTATTAGGATTTTTACTATAGCGGTGTACAATAAAGTACAACTTATGATAATAGTACCTAATAAATATAAAACGAACTCCTCGCTTATAGTTTGTTGCAGTAAATTTAATAATTTAAAGGGCCACCTTTGACCAAAGAATCCATTTTCTCCAAATTTAACTTATCATCCTTATGGATGTTCTCTTGTTAAATCTAGGTACCATAATATATATTATGGGCTTGTGAACGTACGTCTCAGATTAGACGTATGTCGGAGAAACCGACTGTACATTAAGTAGCATTTCAGCTACCCACCAGTGAACCAGTCTGTAACGGTCACTTAAATAACCGACGGTCTTTAAATGAGAAAATTTATTGACCGTAAACACTAGCATTGCTAATATATATAAACTAATTTTCCTTATATTAACTATAGGCTGTATACAGCGCTATATATAACCGAAGGTTACTAAAATATTTAGAGTTAATATGAACAATAATATATACTTAATAGTATATACACTGAACTTAAGAGTTGCAATTAGCTGTAACTATATATTAACTAAATTTAAGGTATATTCTAGATGAATATTTGCTCTTTTAGATCTAATATCTTTTTTCATCTGTCTTAAGAGCTTCATAACTTGGCGTTAAACCTTAACTTGTTTTCCCTAATATCTTAATCATATTTATTTATTAATCTGGCTTTTTCTATCATTTCCGCTCTACAAGTAGGATCTAAATGTCGTTTATTTAACAAATTATTATACATTTCTTTTCATAAGTTATAGGAAATTGCTTTTTTAGAACGTAATGTATGATTATCAAAATAAGGAAATATGTTTTGACAATTTTTTACTCCTCCTATTCTATATTCATATACATTATCTACTGAATGGTTAGATACAATTCCTCCATTAAATAAAATGCACAAATGTTGTAATACTCCAATATTTTCTTTTCATTTTTGAGCAATATTGAAATTAAAACTAAACCCTTTATGTTTTCCAGATAGGATTGAACAAGTAAAACAACCTTCAGCATCTGTAAATCCCGCTAATCAACTATCATTTAAACTAGGTAAAATCTCTCTATTTTTAAATTCTACAGAATCTAATCTTATTCTACCTTGAGTAACTCAATTATTAAATCCTTTAACAAAGTTTGCAAATTTTGTTTTTCTACTAGGTAAAATAAGATTACCATTGAATAAATGAATGATTAATTCTATTTCCTTTTTATTTTGTATAACATATCTACTAGTATTAGCAGATTGTGGTATTACTTTACCAAACCCTAATGTTTCTTTTATGTATTCTAATACTTTAATATCAATATTACCTTGTGTAACAACAAAGACAAGATCACCTCTATTATTTACAATAAAAGATCCTTCACCCTCAGTAAATCCTATAAATCAACTTAAAAAATCATAAGATGGAGGAGTTAAATTAGGTAAATATAAAGAAAATTTATCATAAAAGTTGGAAAATTGGAAATTTTCTGTGACAGTTACAGTTACAGTGCTGTAATTATAATTTAATAAAGAATTATAAGATTTGTTAAAATAACGACATAAAGAAAGGATAATAATAGAAACTATTAATATAAATATTAAGATATTTCTTTTAAAGAAAAGATGTTGGAATAAAATAGGATCACCACCTCCAGCTGTTTCAAAGAATGATGTATTAAAATTACGGTCTGTTAATAACATTGTAATTCCCATTTTAAACTTGATCTACTAGACTAGGTCTCATGACAAAATTGTCTCCTAAATTAGGGTAGATACTCAATATGTTACTATATTGTTTGGACTATCTCTTACTTGTATAAGTTATAAAATTTACCTAAATGATCTCAATTAAATTCTGTTCTTCTGTTATTCATTTTTGATTTTATTTCAATTATAGTTTTTATAGATTCTGGATTAGTATGATTTTTATTTTCAAAAAATACTAAAACTTTTCTTCAATCCTGATAATTTAAATATTTACTTGAAAATAATGGATAATTTTCTATATAATTAACTAATGCTAGATTACCTTTTAAACTAGTTGTTCTTACTCTGTATTCAGGTTTAGGATTATCAACTCTAGTTTCTTTTACACTAGTAAATAAAAATTCTGCAATTAAATTTAAAAACTCATAGTTATTTTCATTATTATGATCATTTTGTCTTTGAGATATTTCAAATTTACATTCTATCTTAGGGTATTTTGAAACAGTAGTAGTTCTTACTGAAAAATGTCCATCAGCATCTATAAATCCTGCTAATCAACTATTAGAATCTATATTACTAATATCTTTATCTTTTTTTTCTATATTTAAATCAAATCTCATATTTAATCAATCAATTAATCTATATAAAGCATTAATTTTTGGTGTTCTCATATAACCATTTATTAAATTAGCTATAAGAATTAAACCCTCAAAATTATTTATGGTTAATATATAAGCATTAACTCCTTTTTTTCTAGATATAGATCCATGATTTATTTTTGATTGTATTATTAAAGCTAATGGAAGGTCTCTTAAATCAAACACTATTTGTATTGAAGGGTAATTTAATTTACCTTTAGGTGATCTTTCTGTTTTAGGAACTATTATTGTTCCATCTCCTTCTATTAATCCGGCTAAATAAGAAGCAAAAGATGGATTAAAATCATTATTTTTTAAATAAGAGCAAGCTTGCTTAATAGAATTAGTGCCAGAAAATAATCTTTTATTTAGGTATAAACATACAAGTTTTGGCCTATAGTCTCTGAGGATCCTTAATAAATTCAAATTTAAAAAGTTTCCTGCTGATAAAGTTATAATAAATATTCATAACTCTTCCCAGCATACGGCCAAATTTAGAGCCGGCAGAAGTTTACCGGCTAAAACAGGTAAAGATAATAATAATAATACTGCAGTTATAACTACAGCTCATCCGAATAAAGCTAATTTGTGTAATCTTATACCAGGAGTTCTCATATTGATTATAGTAGTTATAAAGTTTATAGATCCTAATAAAGAACTTACTCCTGATAGATGTAAAGCAAATATAGCTAAATCCACACTAGGTCCACTATGACTTTGTACACCTGCTAAAGGAGGGTAACACTTATATTAATAACCACATATTTTTATTATATTCTATTTATGAGGCCTCCTTGCTTAGCTTAATTTCATTAGAAGCTAAGCTAAGCAAGGGAAAACCCTGTTTATGTGTAGACACAATCCGGCTTAATGTCGCACTAAAATAATCATAAACAAATTTATAATAAAAATACTCTCGTTATATCCATCATTCACATGATGGGTTGGACTATGCCTTCACCCTAAAATCCATATTAATCTTTAATGTTTTTAAACTCTTTATTTAACCTGAGAGTTCTTAACCCCCTTATAATTTCTCTAATTTTACTTAATTTTTGATAATCTCCCTTATGTTTTACATAGCTTCTAGCTCAAATTCTGTACTCTACAGATTTCATACCCTTTAAACAAGATTCAAAGTACGAGATAATATTTTCTATAGCACGAGAATTTGTAGTTACTATTGTATTATATGTGCTTTTCTTAGCAAGCTTAATACCTAGTATTAAAGAAATAGCTTTTAATACAATAACGTCTAATTTTTGAGTTATTTCGAAAGCATGAACTATACGAGTAGATGTTTTATTTACTAAATAAAAACTACCTTCAGCTTCTGTAAACCCAATTATTCAATATTTATTCATTACTAATTTAGCTTCATTAGTATTATTAACTTCGTTATTAACTATTTCTCAAGCGGGTGAAATATAATTATCAGGCATTTTTTTGCTAGTTAAATCCAATAATAATTTATCTTTCTCTTGAGTAGTTAAATTATCATTTTCAAGTATATTGTAAGCTTCTTTAAATTTAATGTACGAGTAATATTTACTAGTTAACAAGGGATATTTATCAAAAATAGGTAAAATAACAGAACCTATGGTTTTTCTATCTCTAATTCTAAAATCAGCAATTAAATTGACAGTGTCCACATAAACTGAACCAAATCCTAACTGAGATTTTATAAAATAAAGTATTCTTAAATTATAAGTACTTTGAGTTATTTTAAAAAAAAGAGTTCATTTACCCTCTTTAGATCTATAAATATTAAATGTACCATCACCATCTGTAAAACCAACTAATCATTGATAAAAATTATCTTTATTTTCATAATATTTAGACCTATTGATTCACTTAGAATGGTCATGAATTTTAGGATGCTCTACGTGTAGTCTCTGATGGGAACTAAACATTCTTATTGTTTGATCCCAGGCATATTGTCTTGAACCTGATTCAATAAATAAAATCAGGTAAACTATGTACATTCTAACTGCTAAACTAAATGATAGCGAGTAGCACATAGCTCTACTTATTAAAGTATCAAGAGTTCTACGCATCGAGTAGAGTTTTATTGCCTTTGAGTTACCTCAAAGCAACTGCTTACCTTTAACAGTTCAACCTGTACCAACACCTCCTTCTATACAAGTAGAGAATACTAATAATAGTAAACTTGGTGGTAATAGTCAGAAACTGATGTTATTAAGTCTTGGGAATCGATAAACCTAAGTAGTTTCCTACCTAGACGGACTATGTCTTCATCCCACTACTGTCTTTTCGACTAACTATCTAGTTTAGTTAGCATAGTGGGAGTTTTGCGTATTAGTGTATATTTTTATATACACTCCTAATAAATTATCTTAACTAGCTAAGTAATTTATTAAAGTCTCTGAGGATCCCTAAGGTAAATGAATTACTTAGGTTTCCAGCACAACCCTCCCATGTATGGATAAGTTTTACGACGAGTTCAGTAATATACTTACTTTATGGTACAAGGATATTTACTACCTATGAAGTACCCAACTCGGTGTCTATCCATCTGTTGACTGGGTTAAATGATTCCCTAGAAAGGAAACAACCCAATTTCGAGAGATTCTGCGCTTATAGCAAAATTTTTTTTTCTCCTCTGGCGCTTTATATTCCTTTGCCTTACTACAACCTATTCTTATGTACCGACGGATCTAGCAAGCTCCCCTTTAAATGATCTCAATTAAATTCAGTTCTTTTAGTGTTCATGCGACTTCTTACAAATTCTACCGTCTTTATACCTTCAACTGTTAAGTGTTTATTATTAATAATTAAATGGGCAACCTTTTCTCAATCCTTATAATCCAAGTATTTACTTGTATATAGAGGGAATTTATTAAAATAGTTAATTATAATACTTAAAGATACTTTACTTGATGCAGCGAGAGTATAGTATGTATTATTAGTTGATTTCTGCGTTTTGGTTAACAAATTACAATTTAAGAATAAACATATTTGATTTAAAATATCAAAATAACTAGCGCCAGTTATTGGATCTAACATCCTTTGTTCAATTCTTAATCGGCAAGAAATCTTTCTTTTTTTTGCTCCGCTATCAGTATTTGTGTATTGTACAGAAAAGCTACCATCCGAATCCACAAAACCGCTAAATCAACTATTATTTTCTAAACTACCTTTATTTAAATCTAATTTTTCGAATTGAGTACTGTGGTTTTTATTTAATCAATCAATCAAACTATGAAGTTGATGAATTTTCACGGCAATCAAATTTATCTTACAAATAAATAAAGAGACTTAGGTTAGACTACATAGCTGACCCTCCTCCTTCCGATTGTACTCAACAATCACTACACTTTTCTCTCCTGTTATACTATAGCCTACTTTCATCGAATTGCGAATTGCTATTAAGGTCGGAATTCTAAATACGCATACGATTCATACCAGCTTTTATAGCTCTTATTTGATCTAACCCTTCCTCAGTTAAATGTTTTCCATTTTTCATTAACTCTATAACTGAAACAAAATCTGCATAATCTAAATATTTTACCCCTTGAATAGGGTATTTTTGGAACAGCGGAATAATCTTGTCGGTTAGATCGCTTAACTTAGTTACTCTATATTCAACTGCCGAACCATCTACATAGATATTACCACACCCTAGATAGTCGATTAAACATCTCATCAGATCCTCATCTCTAGAATGTTGGACAAGTTTAAAAACCAAAATTACTCGATGTCCTCCGCGATGAGTAGCTGATGTCGTAATTCTTACTAAAAAGCATCCTTCAGCAGAAGCAAATCCAGCTAACCATTGAGGTTCTTTTATTTTAATATTTAAAACATCAGGTCTAGGATAAGGCATAGTATTAGGAAAGGCAGCTTCTAAAGGAGAAGGAAGACCTCAATTTAGAGAGGCCCTTATTGCTACAAGTTTACGTAACCCTTCCGGATTTAGATGTGCTTTTTCTTTAATTAAATTTATGGCCATCTTAAATAAAAGATAATCAGCATGCTTTTTAGTAATTAATGGATATTTATCAAAGTGATTTAAGATTACATCTAAATCTTTAATAGCTTGTACAGAATAAACACAACTATTAGCTGCTTTAATGGAAATATTACCTACACCAAAATAATCTTTTATACTTGAAAGGATAGGTAAATCTTTTTTATGTAAACCTAATTGGAAAGCAGCTCGTGCTCCCCAACCTGCTTCATGTTTATTACTTTTATAAATATTAATTATAAAACAAGCTTCACCATCCGAGAATCCTGTTAAGAATCAAGGATTCAGAGTTGACTCTGCCTTAATATCAGTTAAAGTGGAAGAAAATCTTACTTTATTTATTTGCTTAGAAAGGGTTTTGACTTGATAGTTTCTTTCGAAACCCATTAGAGTACACCTTAACATTGAAATATTATTTTTTTTTGACCACCTTTCAATGTAACTACCGTCTACTCGTTGCTCTTTTACAATTACAGGTTTGTTTTTGGCTTGCGGGATATTTAAACCTGCAATTGACTTAGATCCGCGATAACCCATTTCATTTTCAATCATCTTCTGACTTGTTACTGTCTCTGAGTAATTAGTTCAGCCACCCATATATTTTCATAAAAGGCTTAGTACCAGAAGCTTTAGGGCGTCTCCGGAGTTTGATAGTTTATCCCGCACAAATGGCACCCCACGCCACAAAGCAGGAGTCCTTAATTCACCATTTATTAGATTTACAATTTTTTTTAAACCTACTACTGGTGAAACTACTAAAACACAAGCATTATCTTTAGGTCTATATCTAATAAACCCGGATCCTATAATCTCGAGTAGATTTTTTGCTAAAGCCTCATTTTTTAAACCGAAAGTGATACAAAATCTAGGGTTATGAGTTTTACTACCTTTCTGGTTTTGAATTCAGATATGCCCATCTCCCTCGAATAAGCCAGCCAAATACGAGCCAAAAATCTTACCGGGTTCATTGTAGTCATTACTATCCCCGGCTTTTTTAAAAAAGGAGCTAGGCACATAACTAGTGTAGTTAAGCTTAGGTGTTAGACCTACAGTAGAAGAAAAAGGGAGAACCTGACGATAATTTGCCATGTCAGGCCCACCCACAAGAAGTGGTAATAAGAAATTCGTTTTGTTGTAATCGTTAAATTACATTTGGACTATATCTTCATCCATTAAATTAATGGAGTATAACGTGTAGTCTCTGAGGATCCTAAATAAATAAAAAATTAAATTTATTTTCGTTTCCTGCGGATTATCC
>SMEH01000934.1_pt1 | contig 14722 bp, 20 predicted proteins | sample 2456361 | NCBI WGS metagenome assembly SMEH01 (sample SAMN10132587, study PRJNA489261) | soil metagenome | isolation source: day1 control-loamy sand soil ammended | place: USA | reverse complement strand
GGCTCCACAGGTCTGCTGTCGAATTCTTCGAGCGGCGCCACCGCGGGCGTGCGGGTCACCCTGCCGATCTTCCAGGGCGGCCGTCCGGCCGCGCTGATCCGTCAGTCGCAGGCGCGCGCGGCCAGCGCGCTCGAGAACGTCGTCGCCACCGAGCGCGACGTGATCGCGACGGTGCGCTCGGCCTTTTCGAACTGGCAGGCCGCCAACGAGATCATCGCCTCGGCCCAGAAGGCTGTCGAAGCGGCCGAGCTGAGCCTCGAGGGCGTCCGCGCGGAGCAGACGGTCGGCAACCGCACGATCCTCAACGTCCTCGACGCGCAGCAGGAACTGCTGCAGGCGCAGGTCCAGCTGGTGACCGCGCGGCGCAATGCCTACATCGCCGGGTTCGCGCTGCTGGCCGCGATGGGCCATGCCGAAGCGCGCGATCTCGGCCTCGACGAGTTCGGGCCGCTCTACGACCCGACCGAGTACTACGAGCGCGTCGACGACAATATCTGGGACTGGTCGAACGATCCCGATCCGACGACCCAGTCGACCCGCACCGTTGACATCCCGCCACAGGACGCGGACATTCCCGAGGTGCAGACCGTCGAGTAGCGGCAGGGAACGATGCGGCACGAAGGCGAACCCACGGTCGAGGAAATCCTCGAATCGATCAAGAAGGTCATCGCGCGCGACAACCGCGAGGCGCAGAAGGCCGAGAGGCGCCGGCGCGAGAGCGCGGGCATCCCGCTCACTCCGGGCAAGCCGACCGATCACGACGGCAACGCGCTCGACGAGGACGAAGTGCTCGAGCTCAGCGAGGCCGGGGAACTCGTCGACGGCGGCGAAGCCGACAGCGGGTTGACCACCGAAACGGCCGCCCGCTCGATGCGCGAATCGCTGGCGGCGCTGGCGATGATGGCCGAGCCCAGCGCCCCACCGCAGATCGTCCGCTCGGGCGAGACCTCGCTCGAAGGCCTGACACGCGACCTGCTGCGGCCAATGCTGGCCGAGTGGCTCGATCGCAACCTGCCTGAAATGGTCGAGCGCCTGGTCAAGGCCGAGATTGCCCGCATCGCCGGCAAGAAGGGCTGAGTCCGTCGCCGATCCCGTGAACACCGACGCCATCGCCCTCGCCCGCCGTGCGCTGACGCAGATCGGGGGCGATGCGATCCGGCGCCACATCTTCCTCTGCGCGATGTCGGAAAAGCAGAGCTGCTGCTCGCGCGAAGCCGGCGAGGCGGCGTGGGCGTACCTCAAGCGGCGGCTGCGCGAGCTCGGGCTCGTCGCGCACGGGGGCGTGCAACGGACCAAGGCCGATTGCCTGCAGGTCTGCGTCGGTGGACCGATCGCGGTCGTCTGGCCCGACGGCGTCTGGTACCACTCGTGCACCGAGCCGGTGCTCGAGCGTATCATCCAGGAGCACCTGATCGGCGGCGTCCCGGTGGAGGACTACCGCCTGCGGCCTCAGGGTCCCTCGTCCGGCTGATCCGTTCGCGTCGTGTCGTCGACCGATTCGTCGTGCCCGGTGCCGCTCGACAGGAACACGAGCCCCATCAGCGCCGCCATCAGCATGACCGCGAACCCGACGCCGAGCGCGGCGGCGATGTAGAGGTGCAGCGAAGTGCCGCCGAACTCGCGGTACAGCAGGCCGAGGGCGACGACGATTACCGCCGCGGTGAACCCGGCCATCCAGACCATCAGCCGCTTGTAGCGCGCCCAGGCATGGGCAGCGATGCGAGGATCGTCGAGCGGGGAGCGGCGGGCCATCGGTCCCACATGGCGATCCTGGCCCGCCTCGGCAACGTCCCAGCGCGCGGCGCGAGCGGCAAATTCGCCAGAATCGGCGAATCGTGACATAATGGCGTCACGACACGGGGAGAGTCGCTGATGACCATCGCCAGGATCGTCGCCGGGCGCGACCAGACGATAATCCATTGTTCGCCGCAGGAAACGGTGCGCGAGGCCGCGCAGTTGCTGGCCGAGAAACGCATCGGCGCGCTGCCCGTGCTCGATCGCGGCAAGGTCGCCGGAATCTTTTCGGAGAGGGACCTGCTCTACTGCATCGCCAAGCACGGGGACGGCGCGCTCGGGCTCTCCGTTGGGGACGTGATGACCGCGCCCGCGATCACCGTGGGGCTCTCGACCAGCGTCAACGAGGCACTCGAACTGATGACCCGACGGCGGATCCGGCATTTGCCGGTGGTCGAGGGAAGGGACCTGATCGCGTTCGTCTCGATCGGCGACCTGGTCAAATACCGCATCGACCTCGTCGAGCACGAGGCCGAGGCGATGCGTGAATACATCCGCTCGGCTTGAGACAGGGCGCCGCGCCCCCTACATCGCCGGCATGGCCGAACCGCTGACCCTGACCCAGGCTGCCGCCGACCGCGTGCAGGCGATCGCCCGCAAGCAGGGCAGGCCCGCGATCCTGCGGCTGGCGGTCGAAGGCGGCGGCTGCTCGGGATTCCAGTACCGATTCGATCTCGCCGACGCGCCCGAAGCCGACGATACGGTCAGCGAAACCGCCGGCGTGCGGCTGGTGGTCGATCCGGTGAGCCTCGAGCTCGTGGCGGGGAGCACCGTGGATTTCGTCGAATCGCTCGGCGGAGCGGCGTTCAGGGTGGAGAATCCGCAGGCGGCGGCCGGTTGCGGTTGCGGATCGAGCTTCGGCATCTAGACTGCCCCCCGTGCGGATCGCCAGCTTCAACATCAACGGCGTCAAGGCGCGCCTCCCGCGCCTGCTCGAGTGGCTGCAGGAAACGCGGCCGACAGTGGCTTGCCTGCAGGAGATCAAGTCCCAGGACGACGGCTTTCCGGCCGCCGAGTTCGAAACAATCGGCTACAGCCCGATCTGGCACGGGCAGAAGGGCTTCAACGGCGTCGCGATCCTCGCCGACGGGGTCGAACCTGTCGAGACCGGGCGCGGCCTGCCGGGCGATCCCGAGGACGAGCAGGCGCGCTTCATCGAGGCCGACGTGAACGGCGTCCGCGTGGTCAACCTCTACCTGCCCAACGGCAATCCGCACCCGGGCCCCAAGTTCGACTACAAGATCGCCTGGATGGCGCGCCTGCGCATGCGCCTGAGGGAGCTGCTGGCGCTCGAGATCCCCACCGTGGTCGTCGGCGACTTCAACGTCATCCCCGAGGACAAGGACGTCTGGTCGGTCCAGGCAATGGCGGCCGACGCACTGATGCAGCCAGCCTCGCGTGACGCCTACAGGCGGATCCTCAACGACGGCTGGACTGACGCGATCGACACGCTCAATCCGCGCGGCGGCGTGTGGACCTTCTGGGACTACCAGGCCGGCGCCTGGCAGCGCGACCACGGGTTCCGCATCGATCACCTGCTGCTCTCGCCCGAATGCGCCGACCGGCTTGTCGCCGCGGGCGTCGACAAGGAATACCGCGGCCGCGAGAAGGCCAGCGACCATGCCCCCGTCTGGGTCGAGCTGGCCTGACGGCGCCCAGGACTGACTCAGCGATAGAAGACGTGCGAGTCGATGGTCGCGACGGCCGCCTTGCGGCGCGCCCAGCCCGGACGGACGTAGCGTGCGTGGAAGAACAGCGCGTCGCCGGCGGGACTGTCCCACAGCTCCTGGTGGGCGATCTGGGCCACCGCCTTGGCGCGAGCCCATGCGAGCGAGTTTTCGTCAGGAGAAGGGATTCGGCCGCGCCGCACGAAGGAGAACTGCCCCGGCTGGGTCACCACCGAGCAGTAATCGCCTGGGTATTGCTCGGAGTTCGTCCGGTTGACGATGACCGCGCCGACCGCGAGCTGTCCGTCGAGCGGCTCGCCGCGAGCCTCGAAGTAGATTGCCTGGGCGAGACACATGAGGTCGCGCGACATCGGCGCATCGGCCGGCATCGCCTCGACCAGCGCGGCGAGCGATTCGGCCTCGGTTTCTGGAGTTTCGGGAAGCGGTTGGACCACTTCCTCGGAATAGAAGCGCGGCAGCGCATCGCCATCGGCCTGGAGTTCGACCGGTGCCGGCGGGAGCGGCTCGATCGCAGGACCGGTCTCGGCAAGGGCGCCTGAAGCCTGAACGCCCAGCAGGGTAACACAACACAACACGGCCGAGGCAATCGCCCCGGCTTTCACCGTCCTCGACATTGATCCCGAACTCAGGGCGGTGAGTGCCCCGACACAGGCCCGCGACCGTCGCTCGAAAGCGCGGCCCATCTGGTGGCCTGCCGGCCACTCCCCGTCTCGCGCGGCGTCTCGCCGACCTGAACAAGGCCGCGTGCGATCACCTGCGCTGCTGGAAAGTTGACGCGCCCTGTAGCGGCCAGCGGAGGGACGTCAACCCTCGGTTCCCGTCAGGCGATGAACCGTTCCCCATTCGGGACATCCAGTTCGACGATCCAGAGATCTTCGTCCTGCCGTCTTCGACGGTCGCAGTAATCCCAGAATTCCTGAGGATTCTCCATGTCCTGCTTGCGTGAAAGGGTCCAGGCGCGGGTGCCGTCGGGCTGCGGCATGCGTTCGTAGGCCACGGCATTGGCGCCGTTCTCGCAGCAGACCACGAGCAGCGTGCCGGCATCGCGCTCCCCCTTCGCGATGACCGTGGCGAAGCCGCCCGCGGCCTCGACCGCGCGAATCAATCCGGCCACCTCGAGATGCGCTGGCAGGCGTGCATCCACGCGGCGGTCACTCCGGAACGCGGTATCCGGCGAGGCCGGACAGTGCGATGTGCGAACGCATGAAGGTGCCGGTGCCCCGGCCGATCTCTTCCCCATCGGAATCGACGAGATGCGATTCGGCGATGAACACGCGCCGGCGGCCGCTGATCCAGCGCCCCTCGGCGATGACCTCGCCGGTGCGGATCGGCCGGGTGAAGTGGAGGTTGAACGCGGTGGTCAGCAGGAAGCGGTCGGTGACCATCGAGTTCGCGGCGTAGAACGCCGCGTCGTCGAGCATCTTGAAGTAGATCGTGCCGTGCGCCGCGCCGGCCGCGTGGTGGAACCGCTCGTCGACCAGGAACCGGATCCGCGCGTGGCCTTCGTCGACGATCTCGAGCCGGGATTCGAACAGGGCGTTGACGGGCGCCGAGGCGTAGAGGGCCTCGAGCGCGCGATAGTGGACCGAAGCCCCATTCGGCCCGCCGTCCATGGCGGGCTCAGGCCGCGTAGCGGTCTGCCGCGTTGGTCAGCAGGCCGTAGATTGCCTCCTCGTCGGGCGCCTCGCTCAGCGCGTCGTGCACGCGCTCGTCGCGCATCAGGCGCGAGATCGCGGCCAGAGCATGGAGATGCGTGGCTCCGCTGTTCTCGGGCGAAAGCAGGCCGAACACGATATCGACAGGCAGCCCGTCGGCCGCAGCGAAGTCCGCCGGCTGGCGCAGCTTGATCAGCGCCGCGACCGGGCGCGAGAGCCCGGCGATGCGGGCATGCGGGATCGCCACCCCGCGACCGAAACCCGTGCTGCCAAGGCGCTCGCGCTCCTCCAGCTGCTCGAGCACCTGGCCGGCATCGAGATTCCAGCTGTCCGCGAAAAGCTGGCTGAGTCGCTGGAGGATTTCCGGCTTCTCGGCTTCATCGATGATCGCGACCGATTCCGGCCTGATCGAATACAAGGGACTCATCGTGCTCGTTTTCTCGGTCTTGCTCACTCGTGATCGATTGGCGCGGGGCAACGGGAATTACCCTGCCAGTTGAATCATCAAGGAGTTGATAACGTCGTCAGCGGCGGTCAATTCCACGACCGGGGAATCCCCGCCTAAGAGGAAGGCTCGACCCATCCGATCGACCCGTCGGCGCGGCGGTAAACCATATTATGCATTCCGGTTCCAGCGTTTTTGAAGAACAGCGCGTTGGTATGCCGCAAATCCAGCAGCATTACGGCATCCGATACGCTGACCACCGGAATGTCGGTCCGGGTTTCGGCGATGATCGGCGGAGCGTCGGAGACGACTTCCTCGTCCGACTCGTCGGCAGCAAAGACCGTATAAGCCGCCTCCTCCTGCCGCATGGCGTGCTCAGCCTGCTCGTGGCGGTCCTTGAGACGGCGCTTGTAGCGCCGGAGCTGCTTCTCGACCCGCTCGGCCGCCTGTTCGAACGCCTGGTGCGCGTCCTGCGCCTGCCCGTGGCTCTTGAGAATCAGGCCCTGGTTGACGTGCAGCACGATGTCGCAGGTGAACGCGCCGGCCGGCCCCTTGCCGAACGTCACCGCCGACGACAGCGCCCGACTGAAGTATTTTTCGGTGATCGCATCGAGCCGCTGGGTCGCGTGTTCCTGAAGTGCGGAGCCGGTATCGATCTGGTGGCCCGAAACGCGAATTTCCATGGGCGGGGGTCCTCCTTCGAGTCACTTGCGCACCCCGGGCGCCGATCCCGAGTTTCAACGCGCCCAGAGTGATGAGTCAAACGATTCGATAAAGGCTTTGTGCCGCATCAATTCCTCGGGACTTGCCGAATGCGGCCGCGGCGGACGGAACTCGCGACGGCGCGGCTGGAACGCTGCGATCGTGACCGAGGCGGTCACCGGCGCGGCAGCGAGCTCGAGTCCGATCTGCCGGCCGCCGGTCAGTTCGACGTAGACCTGCGCGAGCAGCTCGGCATCGAGCAGCGCTCCGTGCTTGACACGGTGGCTACGGTCGATCCCGTAGCGCGTGCACAGCGCGTCGAGTGAATGTTTGGCTCCCGGATGGCGGCGCCGCGCGAGCACCAGCGTGTCGATCATCCGCTCGAGTTCGATCTGCGGGTGCCCGCAGGCCCCGAGCTCCCAGTTGAGGAAGCCGAAGTCGAACTGGGCGTTGTGCGCAACGAGCGGGGCATCGCCGAGAAAGTCGAGCAGCTCGAAGGCATGCTCCTCGAACCGTTTCTTGTCGGCGAGGAACGCGTCGCTGAGGCCGTGAACCCGCTCGGCCTCGAGCGGCATCGGCCGCCCCGGATTGAAATAGGCGTGGAACGTGCGCCCGGTCGGCACGCGGTTGACCAGCTCGATACAGCCGATCTCGACGAGACGGTCACCGGAGGCGGGATCGAGGCCGGTGGTCTCGGTGTCGAACACGATTTCCCGCATCGCCACGACTATTGGTTGCGATTCCGCGGCTGACAAGGCTCGGAGCGAAGCTTGTCCACCAGACGCGCCACCGCGGCGTCGGTCTCGGCAAGCGGGGTCCCGGTATCGATCACGTAGTCAGCGCGGGCCCGTTTCTCCGCATCCGGCATCTGCAGGGCAAGCACCCGCTCGAACCGCTCGGCGGTCATGCCCGGCCGTGCGAGCACACGGGCGCGCTGGACCTCGGGTGGGGCCGAGACCACCAGCACCGCGTCGACTTCGTCCACGCCGCCCTTCTCGAACAGCAGCGGGATGTCGAACACAACCAGTGGCTGGTCGGCATGCCCGCGCCACCCGCACCGCCGGGTGAACGATCGCTTCCAGCCGTCCGAGGGACGCAGCGTCGCCGAAGATCCGCGCACCGAGCGCCTGGCGGTCGACTCCCCCGGGCCCGGTCGTACCCGGAAAGGCGCGTTCGATCGCCTCGACCAGCTCGCCGCCCGGCCCCTGCATCCGTCGGACTTCAGCGTCGGCGTCGAACACCGGGACTCCGCGCGCCTCGAACATCCCCGCCACGGCCGACTTGCCCATGCCGATCGAGCCGGTTAGCCCGAGTACGAAGGGCCGCTCTCGGTCAGGCTTGCCGGGCCGGCCGCTCATCCACCCAGCCGGGTGCGCAGCTCGCGGTCGCCGTCCTCGCGCGGCGGCGGTCGCCCGAAGAACTTTTCGAACGCGGCTGCCGCCTGGCCGATCAGCATCGCCAGGCCGTCGACGGTCGCGAAACCCGCGACGCGAGCAGCCTGCAGCAACGGCGTGTCGACGGGGTGCGTGACGATGTCGTAGACGACGCTTCCCGGCGGTGCATGGCTGAGGTCGAACGCCAGCGGCGGCTGGCCGGTCATGCCGAGCGGGCTCGCGTTGACCACGAGATCGAAGCAGCCGGCCCTGTCGTCAAACGCGAAATCGGTCGGCTCGGCGAAATGAGCGATGTCCACCGCATGGTGCTCGCCGCCCGGGTCGAGTTCGTCGAGCAGGGCACGCGCCTTGGCCGGATCGCGCCCGGCAAGCACGATGACCACGTTCTCTCTCGCAAGGGCGGCAACGATCGCTCGCGCCGCGCCGCCGGTGCCGAGCACGCGCGCCATGCGGAACAGGTGGCGTTCGCCGAGCCGGCTCGCAAGCGGCTCGAGGAATCCAGCCGCGTCGGTGTTGTAGCCGACGAGCCGGCCGTCGCCCTCGCGTACGATCGTGTTCACCGCTCCGATCCGCTCGGCCAGCGAATCGAGACGGTCGAGATGGGCCATGACCGACTGCTTGTGCGGCATCGTCACGTTGCAGCCGCGCCAGGCCGGGTCGGCGCGGCGTTCTTGAAAGTAGCCGGGGAGCTCCTCGGCGCGCACGAGGTGGGCGCGGTAGTCCGCATCGATGCCCAGCTTTTTAAGCCAGTATCCGTGGATTGCCGGCGATTTCGACTGCGCGATCGGATCGCCGATGACCTCGGCGTAAGGCCTCACGCCGGCAGCTCCTCCAGCTCACGCAGCGCCCCGAGCACCGGGAGCAGCGGCATGCCGAGCACCGTGAACATGTCGCCCTCGATGCTCTCGAACAGTTGCGGGCCGAGCGCCTCGATGCGGAACACGCCGACGCACTGGCTGACCTCGGGCCATTCCGCGACCAGGTACTTCTCGATGAAGGCGTCCGACAGGTCACGCACCTTGAGACGGGCAAGGGCGACGTGACGCCACTTGATCGTGCCCGCAGTGGCGATCGCCGCCGCCGAATGCAGCTCCATCGTTCGGCCCGAGAAGAACCGCAGGTGCTCGGCCGCCTGTGCGCGGCTGGCGGGCTTGCCGAACCGGCGCCCGTCGACCGAGACCACCGAATCGCTGCCGAGCACCGGCTTGCCGGCACCGTCGACCGAAAGGGCCTTGGCCTCGGCCAGCGCGAGCGCGATTTCGCAGGGCCCGGCGCCGTCGAACTCGGCCTCGAGCGCGCGCTCGTCTATCGCCGCGGGGCGGACTTCGAACTCGACCCCGGCGGCGCCGAGCATGCTCCTGCGCGAGGCGCTCTTGGATGCGAGTACGATCATATCGGCTGGGTCCCCGTCTCGGCCGGCCGTTGCTGCCGTTCCGTGTAAAGCTTGATCACCGCCGCGGCCGTTTCCTCGATCGAGCGGCGCGTGACGTCGATCACCGGCCAACCGTTATCCGCGAACAGCCGCCGGGCAAAGGCCACCTCCTGTTCGACGCGTTCCTCGTCGACATAGGCGGTCTCGGGCTTCTGGTTGAGCGACAGCAGCCGGTTGCGGCGAATCTCGACCAGCCGCCGCGCCGCGGTGGTGAGGCCGACGACCATCGGCCGCTTGAGCTCGAACAGCAGCGGCGGCGGGGGGCTTTCCATGACCAGCGGGATGTTGGCCACCTTGTAGCCGCGGTTGGCGAGGTAGATGCTGGTCGGCGTCTTCGAGCTGCGCGAAACCCCGGCGAGCACGATGTCGGCTTCCTCCCAGTCCTCCCAGGCGATCCCGTCGTCATGCGCGATGGTGAACTGGATCGCATCGACGCGCGCGAAATAGGCTTCGTCGAGCGCGTGCTGGCGGCCGGGGCGCGCCTTGGCCTCGACCCCCAGCCGATCCTCGAGAGCCGCGGTTACGCTGTCGAGCGGGGCAACGTGAGGCAGCCCGAGCGCGCGGCACCGTTCCTCGAGCCGGCGGCGGGTCTCGTCGTTGACGAGCGTGTACAGCACCAGCCCGGGGTTGGCGGCGAGATCCTCGACGATCCGGTCGAGGTGGTGCAGCGAGCGCACCATCGGCCAGAAATGGCGGATCACCTCGGCGTCGTCGAACTGCGCAAGCGCCGCCTTGGCGATCATCTCGAGCGTTTCGCCGGTCGAGTCCGACAGCAGGTGGAGGTGGAGCAGGGTCATGTGGACAAGCCCCGGCATAAACCACGGGAGGGGGCACCGGACAAGTTCGGCACGAGATTCCGCCCCCGCAACCGGCCCATCAGGACCTCGTTAACCAACAGCCGGGCGAAGCTATCGACAGCTTGGGGATAGCGTGGAGAAGCAGTGCTTGACGCGGATCCATGCGGATTCGCCGGTCGACCGACCCCTGTTCAGCGCGGGAGAAATCGGGCAAGGGCTCGCTCTCCCCGCAATCCACAGGGCCAACAGAGTCCTGAATCCTATTTCAAATATCTATTTTATTGGATTGGACTCTCTCGATGCCCGGTCTGCTTCTCGATACGCTGCGCGGCCAGACGAGCGATCGCCGGCCGATCTGGCTGATGCGCCAGGCCGGGCGCTATCTGCCGGAATACCGCGAGTTGCGTGCGGGCTCGGGCAGGATCTCGCGTTCCTCGCCGGCGAGGGGCCGCAGCTCTCGCCACCGCTGGTCGACAGGACGCTCGAAGCCCTGCGCCCCGCTCCCGACCGGCTGGAGCCGGTCTACCGGACCGTTGCGCTGGTGCGTGAAAGGCTGGGAGCGGACACCACGCTGCTCGGGTTTGCCGGGAGCCCGTGGACCGTTGCAACGTACATGATCGCAGGCGAAGGCAGCCGCGACCAGGCCGCGGCGCGCAGCCTCGGCTATCGCGATCCCGCAGCGCTGCAAGCGGTCGTCGACACGATCGTCGGCTGCACGGTCGAGTATCTTTCGCGCCAGGTCGACGCCGGGGCCGAGGCGGTGCAGTTGTTCGATTCCTGGGCCGGCAGTCTCGCCCCGCGCGAGTTCGAGCGCTGGGTGATCGCCCCGACCGCGGCGATCGTGGCCGCGCTCGGGCAGCGCCATCCGGACGTTCCGGTGATCGGTTTTCCCAAAGGTGCGGGCGAGAAGCTCGCCGCCTATGCTCGCGAGACCGGGGTCGATGCGATAGGGCTCGACGAAACGATCGATCCCGCGTGGGCCGATTCGACGTTGCCCGAAGGCTTGCCGGTCCAGGGCAACCTCGACCCGCTGCTGCTGCTCGCGGGCGGCGAGGCGCTCGAGGCGCGGGCACGCGAGATTCTGGCGGCCTTCGCCGGCCGCCCGCATGTGTTCAATCTCGGTCATGGGATCGACAAGGACACGCCGATCGCGCATGTCGAGCGCTTGCTTGCGGTGGTTCGGGGCTGACGGGAAAAACGGCCGATGCAGGAAGCGCTCGCGACGATCTATTTCTGGCTGAAGGCCGGGCACATCATCTTCGTGGTGTTCTGGATGGCCGGGCTGTTCATGCTTCCACGGCTGTTCGTTTACCATCAGGAATGCGAGCCCGGTTCTCCCGAGAACGCGCGGTGGATCGAGCGCGAGGCAAAGCTGATCCGGATCATCCTGTTGCCGTCGATCGGCGCGGTCTGGGTGCTCGGGCTGGCGCTGGCCTTCGCGATCGGCGCCTGGGGACAGGGCTGGTTCTACGCGAAGCTGGCGCTGGTGCTCGCGCTGTCGGGCTATCACGGCTACTTGCGCCGCTACGCGCGCAAGCTTGCCGCCGGCGAGCGTCCGCTGTCGGGCAAGCAGCTGCGGCTGCTCAACGAAGTCCCGACCGTCGTTCTCGCGCTGGTCGTCGTGCTGGTGGTCATCAAGCCCTTCTGAATTCGCGACGAGTGGTGGCTCGGGGCGCGATTCTGTGAATTGACGCTGCGCCGGCGAGACCATATTTGTCGGCCACCAACCGGCTGGGGCCGCCGTCCCGCGCGGCCGGGTCTCGCTTTCTCCAAGCCCATACGACCTGCCGGCACCTCACACCTACGGAAATACCACGATGCATTTGAAAGAACTCAAGAAGAGGGCGCCGGCCGAGCTGGTCGAGATGGCCGAGGAGTACGGTATCGAAGGCGCCTCGACGATGCGCCGGCAGGATCTGATGTTCGCGATCCTCAAAGAAGTCGCCGAGGACGGCGAGGAGATCATCGGCGAAGGCACGATCGAAGTCCTGCAGGACGGCTTTGGCTTCCTGCGCAGCCCCGAGGCGAACTACCTCGCCGGCCCCGACGACATCTACGTCTCGCCCAACCAGGTCCGCAAATGGGGCCTCAGGACCGGCGACACGGTCGAGGGCGAGATTCGCGCGCCGAAGGACGGCGAGCGCTATTTCGCGCTGACCAAGCTGATCACGGTCAACTACGACGATCCCGAAGCCGTCCGCCACCGGACCAACTTCGACAACCTGACGCCGCTCTATCCCGAGGAGCGGCTCAACCTCGATACCAAGGATCCGACGGTCAAGGACAAGTCGGCCCGGGTGATCGACCTGATCGCGCCACAGGGCAAGGGCCAGCGTGCACTGATCGTCGCTCCGCCGCGCACCGGCAAGACGGTGCTGATGCAGAACATCGCCAAGGCCATCACCGACAACCACCCCGAGGTGTTCCTGCTCGTGCTGCTGGTCGACGAGCGGCCCGAGGAAGTTACCGACATGCAGCGCTCGGTGAAGGGCGAGGTGATCTCCTCGACCTTCGACGAGCCGGCCTCGCGCCACGTGCAGGTTGCCGAGATGGTCATCGAAAAGGCCAAGCGCCTGGTCGAGCACAAGAAGGACGTGGTGATCCTGCTCGACTCGATCACTCGACTCGGCCGCGCCTACAACACGGTCGTGCCGAGCTCGGGCAAGGTGCTCACCGGCGGCGTCGACGCCAACGCGCTGCAGCGGCCGAAGCGGTTCTTCGGCGCCGCGCGCAATATCGAGGAGGGCGGTTCGCTGTCGATCATCGCTACCGCGCTGATCGACACCGGCAGCCGCATGGACGAGGTCATCTTCGAAGAGTTCAAGGGCACCGGTAACAGCGAAATCGTCCTCGACCGGAAGGTCGCCGACAAGCGCATCTTCCCGGCGCTCGACGTGGGCAAGAGCGGCACGCGCAAGGAAGAGCTCCTCGTGCCGAAGGATCAGCTCAGCAAGATGTGGGTCCTGCGCCGCATCCTGATGCAGATGGGCACCGTCGACGCGATGGAGTTCCTGCTCGACAAGATGAAGGACTCGAAGACCAACGAGGACTTCTTCGCGACGATGAACCAGTAAGCGGGCGACGGCTCAGCCGTCGCGCATCTCCTCCAGCACGGTTTCCTGATCGGGCGAGCTCGTCAGCCACAGTGCGCGGGTGCGGCGCTTGAAGCTGCGTTCGATTGCCGGCTTGTAGGCCGCCCCGCCGCCCTCCGGGTCGAGGCGCAGGACGCGCGTCCTGGCGTCGCCGTTGAGCAGGTTCCAGCTCATTTCGAACCCGTCGTGCGCGTAAGTCCGGCTGTAGCGTGTCGCATCGAGGCCGATCAGGCGCATTTGCCGGCCGCGCGCATCGTAGCGGAAGCGACGGGTCGAGACGATGGCGGTCGTCCCACCAGTCATGTCCTCGAGGCTGAGCACGTTGCCGTTGAGCGCGAGCTTTGCCGGAGTGAACTCGGTCGGCTCGAGCGGAAGCACTTCCGGCCGGTAGCGCGGATCGGCCGCGTTCCCATCCGACAGCAGGACTGTCAGCGCGCGCCAGTCCTCGCTGTGGGCGACATAGGCGATGTCCTCGACGCCGTCGCCGTTGAGGTCGCCGTCGGCCCGAACTTCGAGCGTGGCTCCCTCGGGCAGTTCGATTCCGGGTGCAATCTCGGTCCCCTGGGCATGGGCCGGGCCAGCGGCGAGGGCGACGAGTGGCAGCAGGACCTTTCGCATGATTCCCCCCTTTCGATGTCCCCTCAGGATACAGCTTCGGCATGGCGTTAGCGAGTGGCGAGGGCGGGGTGTCTGTGCCGGGTTCACCGGGCAGTCCGGCGAGGCTATCCTGTCGATTCGAGACCATCACCGGGAGATGGATTCATGCGTGCCCTGCTGGTTGCCGCTGCGCTCACCCTGCTTTCGACGCCTGTACTGGCCCAGGATGACGGCCTCGAGTTCGAGACCCGAGTCATCCAGCTACCCGCGGGTGCCCGCCCGCACGATGCGGCGCCCGGGCGGCCGGGGGAGATCTGGTACACCGCGCAGCGCCAGGGCGCGCTCGGGATTGTCGACATTGCCAGCTGGACCTACCGCCAGGTCCCGCTCGGCGAGGGTTCGGCGCCGCACGGGGTGGTGCTCGGTCCCGACGGGAAGGCGTGGGTCACCGACGGCGGCCAGAACGCGATCGTCCGCTACGACCCGGCGAGCGAGTCGATCGACGTATGGAAGCTGCCCGAGGACACCGGCTACGCCAACCTCAACACCGGCGCCTTCGACAAGGACGGCGTGCACTGGTTCACCGGCCAGAACGGCATCTACGGCCGGGTCGATGCGAGCGGGAAGGTCGAGGTGTGGAAGGACCCGGAGGGCCGCGGACCCTACGGCATCGACGACACGCCCGACGGCGAGATCTGGTACGTCTCGCTCGCCGGCAGCCACCTGGCCAAAGTCGACCGCGCCGATGGCAGCGTCACGCTGATCGAGCCACCGCACGAGAACGCCGGCCTGCGCCGGGTGTGGGCGGATTCGAAGGGCGACCTGTGGATCACCGGCTGGAACAGCGGCAAGCTCTATCGCTACCGCCCGGCGAGCGGCGAGTGGACAACTTTCGACTTGCCCGGCGAGAAACCGCAGGCCTACGCCGTCTACGTCGACGAGCGCGACGACGTGTGGGTGACCGACTTCACCAGCAACAGCACGCTGGTGTTCGACATAGCGACCCAGTCCTGGATTGCGACGATTCCGGGAAGCGGACCGAACGCCCAGGTCCGCCAGATTCTCGGGCGCGGCAACGAGGTCTACCTGCCCGAATCCGGTACCGACCGGCTGATGCTGGTGACGG
>SMEH01000466.1_pt1 | contig 14760 bp, 9 predicted proteins | sample 2456361 | NCBI WGS metagenome assembly SMEH01 (sample SAMN10132587, study PRJNA489261) | soil metagenome | isolation source: day1 control-loamy sand soil ammended | place: USA | reverse complement strand
CAGCGGAAATTTGGGGCAAAATTTGTCAGGGATAATGTCATATGTGATTTTGACTTTTCAAACCAATATAGCCAGGGTTGGAGTTGTACATGGCAAGTGAAACGAGCAGACTTTGATCACCTATTGGCAAAAGAGACTGAAAAAAAGGGGGTGCCAATAGATTACGATGCCGCAGTGACTGCCGTGAAGTTTCACTCTGATGGCAGTTCTGAGACAAAAGTGGAAAAGGGGAATGGACAAGCGTATACTGTAAAAGCCAAATATATTGTGGATTCAAGTGGCTATGGTAGGGTGCTACCGCGTCTGCTAGACCTCGACCTACCTTCTAACTTTCCTATGAGGATGTCTTTCTTTTGTCATTTGCAGGATGATAAAAGACCACAAGGCTATGATGGCAATAGGATCACCATTGTGGTGTATACACAAGATGTATGGATGTGGGTGATACCATTTTCTGATGGGACAACTTCAGTGGGGCTTGTGGGCAATCCGGAGATCATAGAAAAATTTGACGGAACATTGGAGGAGCAGTATGCCCAGTGGTTGCAAGAAGTACCTTGGATCAAGGGCAGGTTTACAATCGATGACCGCAAGTTTGAACCAAGAAAGATCATGGGATACTCTTCTACTGTAAAGCAGTTTTATGGTAAGGGCTATGTGCTGACTGGCAATAGCACGGAATTTCTCGATCCTGTTTTTTCTTCTGGCGTGACCCTAGCGACTGAATCTGGGGCTGTAGCGGCCGAACTTATTGCTAAAGAGCTTAAAGGTGAAAAGGTAAACTGGGAAGAAGAGTATTCTGAATATATTAAACGGGGAGTGGATGTTTTCAGGACCTTTGTGAGTACATGGTATGATGGCACATTGCAGAAAATCTTGTTTGCACCTAATCACAATCCGGAGCTGAAAAGTCAAATATGTTCTGTACTGGCAGGCTATGTTTGGGATGAAAGTAACCCTTTTGTAACGAAACATGAGCGTGCCGTAAAGGCTTTGGCCAACGTGATTAAGGCGTAGAGGTAGGGCATGCCTCGCCTTTAATTATGCTAAAATCTCTTTATATTTGTACTAATTCCCTCATTATGCTTAGCTTTTGATATCTTCATGACGAATGTTTTTTACCGTCTTCATGTCTTCATAAAAAGACATAAATTCCTTTCTATTGCGGCACTGATCTCTTTATTGGGAACCTCCTTGTTTTTCGCTTCAAAAATACGCTTAGAAGAAAACATTATTAATCTTGTCCCACAAGACGAGAACATCCACCAAATCAATAAAGTGCTGGACGGGTTCAAAATGAACAGCAGGTTGGTAGTGCACGTTTATTTTAATGATACAGCCTCTTCCGACCCGCAGGCACTCATCGATATCAGTCACCGTTTTGTGGATAGTATCAGTAGTGCGTATCCAGATTTGGTGGGAGATGTGAAGCTAGCTTTCCCAGACACCCAGTTACAACAGCTGTATGATTTCTATGGCCAGCATTTGCCTTTGTACCTATCTCTTGAGGATTACGAAGAAATAGAAATGCGTACTTCCGAAGATGGCATCAACCGGACGATCGAAAACAGCTACAAGACTTTGATCTCTCCGGTAAGCGTATTTGCCCGTAAGATGTTGGTGAAAGATCCTTTTGGTTTTTTGGGCATACCTTTGGAGAACACCCGAAAGCTACAAGTAGACGATAATTTTGAATTATATCAAAACCATCTTCTCACAAAGGACCGTCGTCATCTGATCTTCTTTTTAGGACTTGCGTATTCTGCTAATGAAACTGCCAACAATGGCATTTTGATAGATGGCATGAATGCGTTGATCTCTGAATTCCAAGATCACGAACCGTCTATTAATATAGAGTATTTTGGGCAAATGGCGGTCGCAGTTGCAAATGCGGGACAGATAAAGCAAGATATAATACTTACGGTGAGCCTCGCACTGTTAGCGCTGTTTTTGTTTATTACCTTGTTTTATAGACGTATTCGGATGTTCTTTATCGCGGTTACTCCGGGATTGTTTGGTGCCACGGTCGCATTAGCCTGCTTGGCCTTGATAAAGACAAGCGTTTCGGTGATTTCTTTAGGTGTAGGGGCAGTACTGTTGGGGATTACCATCGATTATGCGTTACACTTTGCCACTCATTATAAAGATCAACGCAATGTTTCGGTGCTGTTCAAGGATTTGACAATGCCTTTGCTTATGAGCAGCGCCACTACTGCTTGCGCTTTTTTTTCTTTACTTTTTATACGGTCCAATGCGCTGGCAGACCTTGGCATATTTGCAGGCATAAGTGTCCTCGTAGCATCTGTATATACCCTCACCGTTTTTCCATTTTTTGTGGTCGGAAAGTATTCTGTAGATGACCTCTCCAATAAGGAAAACTTCATTGAGAGGCTGGTCACTAGAGCAGCACAATATCCTTATCACAAAGCAAAATGGTCTTTGGGAGCATTTGTCATATTGTCAGCAGTAAGCTTGTTTACTTGGAAAAATTACGGTTTTGAAGAAAATATGCTGCGGTTAAGCTATATGCCTGAAAACTTAGCTCGATATGAGAAAAACCTTAATGAAATTTCTACCTATTCTGCCAACAATGTGTATTTGATCAGCACAGGGGCAACATTATGGGAGGCACTAGAACAAGAGCTGGTTGCAAAGCAAGCTTTGCAAGATTTGCAAGAGGCAGGAGAGATCTTCAGCTATACTTTAGTGAATGATTTTCTGCCAGCACCTTCTGTACAACAAGCACGGGTCGACCAATGGAACCAATATTGGAAAGATAAGAATGTAGATAGCCTACTGCAGAAATTTGGGCAAAAGGCTTTGGAGAAAGGCTTCCGTCCTGATGGTTTTCATGCTTTTGCAATGATGCTAAAGCAAAATTATGGACACTTGAACGAAGTCGATGCCAAAACAATGCTAGATGTGGTGGGTGAGGAGTTTATTATTGAAGAGGAAGGTCAGGTGTCATTGATTTCTACCATCAAAACGGACCAGGTTCACAAGAGCGAAGTGCTGCGTAAACTATCACGACTCGAAGGCCCGCTGGTTTTTGATATGGGCTATCTTACTACACATCTTGTCAAGTTATTGCAAGAAGACTTCAATCAGCTTGTCAATTTGTCGTTGGTCGCCGTTTTCCTTCTCATCTTTATTCATTATGGAAGGATAGAGTTAGCCTTGATAGTGTTTGCTCCAATATTACTAAGTTGGTTATGGATTTTAGGTTTGATGGGGCTATGCGGGATCCAGTTCAATATTGTGAATATCATTGTATGCACATTTGTATTTGGGCTGGGCATAGATTTTAGCATTTTCTCCATGCAAGGACACAAGCAAGGTTATGTCCGGGGAAGAAGGAATCTTGGCTCATATCGAAAGAGTATCCTTTTATCGGCGATCACTACCCTGTTGAGCTTAGGGGTATTGATTTTTGCCGATCACCCTGCATTGAAGTCTATAGCGTCATTGGCTATTATTGGTATATCTTCGGTAATATTCATCACATTTACTGTCCAACCTATTCTATATAAACTGCTGATATCCGATAGAAAAAAGAAGGGGGGGGTGCCTTATACTATTATAACAATACTGCTTTCTGTTTTTGCATTTTCATATTTTCTGATAGGGTGTATTTTGCTTACGGTACTACGTTATGTGTTGGCATTGCCTTTAGGATCGAAGTCACGTCGGAAAAATATTTATCATTGGGTGATGATGTGGTTCTGCCGTTCGCTAGTATTTACCATGGCCAACGTAAAAAAGAGCATTGTCGATAAGGAGAATGCTGATTTTGATAAGCCTGCTGTGATCATCGCCAACCATCATTCATTTTTGGATATCGTCTTGCTCTTGATGTTTCACCCAAAAGTAATTATGGTTACGAATGACTGGGTGTATAATTCTCCGTTCTTTGGAAAAATCGTACAATATGCAGATTTCGTCCTTTCTGCCAAGGGGCTAGAAGGGCAGTTGGAGAGTATAAAAGCCAAGTTAGATGATGGATTTTCCATTATCATCTTTCCGGAGGGTAAAAGATCTGAGTCTTTTGAGCTTAGCCGCTTCCACAAAGGAGCTTTTTATTTGGCACATCATTTTCAGTTGGACATCCAACCGATTTTATTACATGGCACCAATTATACTATGCCCCAGCGAGACCCTTTTTATTTGAAGAGCGGTAAGGTAACGATCAAATTTTTACCTCGTATTCGTTATGAAAGCTTCAAAGCAGAGACCTACTCTGTTACGACAAAAAGCGTGAGTCAGCAATTCAAGAAAGAATATCAACAACTGCGAGAAATGTTGGAAACCCCGACTTTTTTCAAAGAAATTATTCTTAAAAATTATATATACAAAGGTCCGGTTTTAGAATGGTATTTAAGGATTAAATATCGCCTCGATGGGGCTTATGAGTCATTTCATCACTGGGTTCCTCGCCAAGCTACTATTGTAGATGTAGGGTGTGGTTTTGGCTTGCTGTCTTATTCGTTGGCTTTAAGCAGCAATGGGAGAAACATTTTAGGTATCGATTATGATGAGGATAAAATTGAGATAGCAAAGGAGTGCCCTGTCATCCCCTCTAACCTCAAATTTGAATGTCATGATGTAGTCAATTACGTATTCGCGCCGGCCGACATATTCATAATAAGCGATATGCTGCACTACCTACTCAAAGAAGAGCAAAAGGTACTATTGGATAAAGTAGTCGCCAATTTGAATCAAGGGGGAAAAATAATCATAAGGGATGGTGATAGCGATAAACGTAAAAAGCACAAAGGCACGAAACTGACCGAGACTTATTCTACTAGATCTGGCTTTAATAAGACAAAAAATCCATTGAATTTTATTTCAGGAAAAATGATTGAAGATTTTGCAGCAGAAAATCAACTAAAATTGACTATTCTTGATAACGCTAAATTTACTTCTAACGTGATTTTTATTCTTGAAAAGCGAGGGTAGCATACTATGGAAAAATATGATATTGTGATTGTGGGGAGTGGTCTTGGTGGTTTAGAATGCGGCGCTATTCTTAGCGGTGAAGGATACCATGTGCTTGTTTTGGAAAAAAACAAGCAAATAGGAGGGAGTCTCCAGACTTTTGCTAGGGACAAGGAAATATTCGATACAGGCATCCATTATATAGGAGGATTGGATAAGGGACAGAATCTCCACCAGTATTTTCAGTACTTGGGCATTATGGACGATTTAAAGCTTAAAAAACTTGATATGGACGGCTTTGATATCATATCGTTTGAAGGAGATGAAAATGAGTACCGATACGGCCAAGGATATGACAACTTTATCGAGATCATGTCAGGCTATTTTCCTGAAGAGCGGCAAGGAATCATAAAATATTGTGACAAAATACGAGAAGTGTGCGGAGCTTTTGGAATGTACAATATGAAACCTACTACAGGCGATTGGAGCAATGTTGCATACCATGACGTAAACGCAAAAGATTACATAGCATCGTGCACTTCTAATGAAAAATTGAGAGCAGTACTGGCCGGCACCAATGCACTATATGCTGGTGAAGGAGATAAAAGTCCGCTCTACACGCATGCGCTTATCATCAACTCTTATATCGAAAGTGCCTACAGGTGTGTGGACGGCGGGTCTCAGATAGCAAGATTGTTGACGAAAAAGATTCTTCAGAATGGTGGCAAGGTTATTAAACATGCCAAAGTTGAAAAATTCATTTTTAAAGATGACCGAATTCTGTACGCTCAGCTAGAAGATGGGAGACATTTTGAGGGGAAGCATTTTATATCGAATGTGCATCCAGCGGCAACATTGAACATGGTAGAAGAAGGCAAAATCAGAAACGCATACCGCAAACGCATTCAGACGCTTGACAACTCTGTATCGGTGTTTATCTTATACATTGTTTTGAAAAAGGATTCAATGCCTTACTTCAATTGCAATTATTATCGCTTTCTGGACCATGATGTATGGGCTGGTACAGGATATAAAGATGATTGGCCAAGAAACTATGCCGTATTTACTAATGCCTCGGCCAAAGAGAATGAATATGCGCGCACTTTAACGGCCATGACATACATGCATTTTCACGAAATGGAGCAATGGGCCGATAGTTACAATGTGGTTTCCAATGAAGGTGATAGAGGAGAGGGCTACGAAGCGTTTAAATTAGAGAAAGCTGAAATACTGATTGATAAGTTGGAGGCGCAGTTCCCTGGATTGAGACATAATATAGCCAGTTACTATACTTCCACTCCGTTGACATATCGAGATTATATCGGCACTACAGATGGTTCTTTGTATGGTATTATCAAAAACTATAAAGACCCTTTGCGGTCGTTTGTTTCTGCACGCACCAAAGTGCCTAACTTATTTCTAACAGGTCAAAACCTAAACATGCATGGGGTATTAGGTGTCACCATCGGCGCTATGGTTACTTGCTCAGAGTTTTTAGGACACGACTATCTCATGCGAAAAGTCAATAGGGCGAATAGCTAATATAAAGGTATTATATCGTCCATCGATTAATATACTCAGGTAAGTCTGTATCGAACTTTATTGCATCAATTCTTTCAAAGGCATAAACTCCTGTGACATTGCAGCAAAACACATTTTCTGCAAATTCTAAAATGTCAACTGGCTCCTCAACTTCATTTATTTGTCTTCCTTCGGCAACAGCTTGTTTTATAATATGCCTACGCATAATGCCACTAATACATCCAGTGGAAAGCGATGGGGTGTAAAGCTGACCTTCCTTGATCCAAAAGATATTGCTTGATGAGCATTCGGAAATGTTGCCGGCAGTGTCTGTAAGAATTATTTCGTTCAAATTTCTTTCTTTCATTTCTATTCCCGCCAATATATAGGGCAAGCTATTGGAAGTTTTGAAAGTTGAGTAGGCTGAATAGGAAAGCTTTATTTTTTTCGATACGGCTGCATGGTGGATAATCCTTGGCCTTTCTTTAGGCTGGGCCACCGTAACAAGGACATTGGCTTCATTGTTGAGCGGTGTATACAGCCCTCCTGATTTTCTCCATACTTGGATCTTTATTCGCGCATTTTTGGAATGTCCGTTTAAAGTGGCAAGTTGTTGCAGTCGTTCTTGAAAATTCTTCTCAGAAAATATTACAGGAAATGCTATAGATAATGCTTGAAGACCTTTTGCTAGGCGGTCCATATGTAAATCAAAGAATCGAACTTTCCCTTCTTTGTACATAATCGTTTCAAATAATCCATCGCCATATTGAAAGCTCCTGTCATCGAAACTTAGTGGAACCTCCTCAGATGTAATCAATTGATCATTGTAAATGACATCCATATCAACAGTTAAAATAGATCAGGTTGAAAAAATAAGGAAGCAAAAAGAAAGTAGGGCCTTTTTCTATACTTTTTAGATTCATATAAGTATTTGACCATTTGTAAATATTTTTTTTCAATGTACTAAAATAATAACTAATATTGAGCAATTGTGAAAGATGCCATCATTGCTACAAGTGGCTTGATGGTTCTTTGGGCAGATGAGGTCTATACTCAATCTACAAGCATTGATTTTTTGGAAATAAATAAAGGAGTTTAAAATCATAATGATAAGAGAAATGTTTAGGAAGAACTGCCTTTTGTTTTTTGCAGCTATGGTGATCTGCACAATCGCAAAAGGCCAAAGCGATGTGCCGGTCAAAGCGTGGTCGCTGCAAGAGTGTGTAGATTATGCCATTCGGAATAATATGCAGGTAAAGCAGGGGCATCTCAATACAAAAGTGGAAGAAGTCACCCTTGCCCAATCCAAAGCTAATCTATTACCCAATTTAAATGCTAATACCAGCTATAGCCACAATGTGGGTCGGTCTGTCAACCCTTTTACCAACATCATAGTAGACCAGCCGGTAAGCTCACATAATGTTTCGCTTTCAAGTTCTATTACCCTTTTCAATGGCTTTCAAAAGGTCAATACCATAAAGCGAAACAAGGTGCTGTTAGATGCCAGTAAATATACTGCAGAAGATATTCAGAATGATGTGACGTTGCAGGTGATCACTGCTTATATGAACATTTTGCTCAATCATGAACTGCTTGAAAATGCAGAAATAAGATTGGTGACAACAGACATGCAGGTGGAGCGAACTGCCAGGTTGGTGGAAGCAGGTTCGTTGCCAGAATCTAATCTCTTGGAGATACAAGCGCAGAGGGCCAACGACGAATTGCAGATCATCAATGCAAAGAATAATATTGCCATTGCTACACTTAATTTGAAGCAGTTGATGCAGTTGCCTGCACAGGAGGAGATGGATATTGTTGTGCCCGAAGTAGAGTCGCCTGATGAAGGCGGGATGATTGCACCTCTATCTGAAATATACAACACTGCTGTTGCCCTACAACCCGACGTAAAAGCGGCCGAAGCTAGGGTAGAAAGTGCAGAATACGATGTTGCCATTGCTCAGGGCAGTAGGTCCCCGAGCATTTCGGCCAGTGGTTTTTTAGGTACTGCATACTCCAGTGTAGCAGATGATATGCTTCCTAAAGAAGGAAGTTCTTTTACAGAAATTGAGATGCCTGTAGGGTATTTGGCCAGCGATCCAACCCAAACAGTAGTATCTACCAGATCTATTCCTACAGAATATACTGAAAACACCTACTGGAATCAGTTGGATTTTAACTTAAGGAGGGGAGTTTCCATTGATATGAATATTCCTATTTTCAATGGTTGGCAAACCAAGAGTGCTGTGAGCAGAGCAAAGATCAACAAGGAAATGGCAGCTATGGATGTAGTGAACACCAAAAATGTGTTGAGGCAAAACATAGAGCAGGCCTATCTTGACGTTCAGGCCGCTCAGAAGCGCTATGCTGCCACTAAAAAACAGGTAGAGGCTCTACAAGAAGCTTTCCGAGTAAATGAACAGAAATTCAACCTAGGTGTAATCAATGCTTTGGATTACAATCTGGCAAAAACTAACCTCAATGTGGCCGAATCAGAAATGATCCAGTCCAAATACGATTATGTGTTCAAAACTAAAATTTTAGATTTTTACCAAGGAAAACCTTTATCATTCTAATCATGGCGAAAAAAAAGTCGAACAAATTACTGTATATATTGCTGGCCATTGTGGTCATCCTCGTCTTGTTTTCTGTTATTGGAAAATCCATGGGTTGGATTGGCAAGCCCACTGCCATAACAGTTGAAACAGCCACGGTGAAGAAATCTACGATCATAGAGAAAGTAAGTGCTTCAGGCGATGTCCAACCTCAAGTAGAAGTAACTATTAGCCCAGATGTACCTGGCGAGATCATAGAACTGAATGTAAAGGAAGGGGATGCAGTCGAACCTGGCCAGTTGCTGTTGAAGATACGTCCTGATAATTTCCAATCCGCCTTGGCAAGGGTTAGAGCCAACATGAACCAAGAACAAGCTAATCTCGCTCAGACCAGGGCGCAATTGGCAGCCGCAGAAGCAAGGTTTGTCCAGGTAAAAGCGGATTTTGAAAGAAATAAGCAACTGCTCGAGGAGAAGGTGATTTCCCAATCAGATTTTGAAACGGCTCAGGCCAATTATCAGACATCGGTACAAGAGCTTGAGTCTGCTAAGCAAAATGTACAAGCTGGTATATATAGGCTAGAAAGTGCTAGGGCCTCAGTGAAAGAAGCAGAGGAAAACTTGTCCCTAACAAATGTTTACGCTCCTATGGGAGGCACTATATCGAAACTTAGTGTAGAACAAGGCGAGCGTGTCGTGGGGACTTCCCAAATGGCCGGAACCGAGATGATGAGGATAGCGGACCTCAATAGGATGGAAGCACGCGTGAATGTTAATGAAAATGATATCATAAGGGTAGCAATAGGTGACACGGCCATTATTGACGTGGATGCTTATTCCTACTTAAAAAAGAAATTTACGGGGGTAGTCACTGAAATAGCCAATACAGCTAATACGAAAGCTTCTCAGGATGCAGTAACGGAATTTCAGGTCCGAATCAGAATACTTAACGATTCCTATAAGGATCTGATAAAAGAAGGTCAGAAATCATCGGCTCCATTCCGTCCTGGTATGACAGCAAGTGTGGAAATTATCACCAATAAGAAGAGCAATGTCCTTTCGGTACCATTGGCAGCCGTAACAACCAGAAATCCTGCACAAGCAAGTACCTCTCCTAATAGCACTGAAAGTAGTAGTGCAGATGAAGCAGGTACAGAAGTAAGTACAGCTGATCAATCCACAACTGCTAGAGATGGGGAAATGAAGGAGGTTGTGTTTGTTAAAGAAGGAGACATAGCCAAGCTTGTTGAAGTTGAAACAGGGATTAGCGATTATCAAAACATTGAAATTGTAAGTGGATTGGAAGAGGGAACAGAAGTCGTTAGTGGACCGTTTTCCGTGGTTTCTAAGAGGCTAAAAGATGGGGATGTGATAGAGAAAACCGGAAAGTAGTACTATTTGTCGAGAGTATTGAATGTAAATATGGCCTTATCAATGTAAATTGGTAAGGCCCCTGTTTTTGGTTTAATGAAGCATTGCTTCCCATCGTCAATTTTTACGATCTTCTGACGGCTTATTTTCTTACAATCAGGTTATCAATAAACCTCAGGCAATTCCTTCACGTCGAATACCTCTATAAAATTCTCTTGCGCTGTTAACATTGTGAAGTGCTATTCTCGGAATTACGAGGGAATTAGCATTTAAATCGGTAACTGATTATTACTTCTAACCCTAAAACTCTTTAATGCTTCATACACCAAATGCGTGGGCAGCCCCATCACCGTAAAATATGAACCTTCAATTTTCTGGATACCGATCATGCCTATCCATTCTTGAATACCATAAGCACCGGCTTTGTCAAAAGGCTGGTATTTTTCTATATAATACTCAATTTCTTCTTTGCTCAACTGCTTGAAATAAACGACGGTCGTGTCATCAAAAGCCACTATTTTATCCCGGCTTGCAATACAAACAGCCGTTGTTACCTGATGCTGCTGCCCACTTAGGGCTTCTAGCATCGCTCTAGCTTCTGCATGATTGGTAGGCTTTCCCAATATTTCATCGTTTAGTATCACTACCGTATCGGCTGTAATGACTGTTTCGCCATCCTTCAAAATCGGAATAAAACCTTCAGCCTTTTTCTTTGCAAGAAATTTTGCCACATTGCTGGCTGCCAACGTTTCAGGATAGGACTCTTCTGTATCCAATGTTTTGACCATAAAGTCAAACCCTGCTTCTTTCAATAATTGTTGTCTTCGGGGTGATTTTGAGGCCAGTATAAGCTTATTGTTCATGTACTTGTTTAAACGTTTATTCATTAGATGTTCTGCTCACTTGTTTTAATACTGCCAAACACAAGGCCGCATACCGCCTTCGGATAAAAGTAAGTAGATTTTTGTGGCATGGTATGACCACTAAAGCATACATTTTTTACTTCTTCCATCGATATTTCTTGTGTTATAATGGCCAATTGTGCTTCCCCATGATGCACCTTGTTCAGGCATTCTGAGAAATTCCTTTCAAAACCGATTGCCTTTGAGCGCCGTTGCTGAGGGCCAGGGATTCCTAACGCTTTTTCAATGATGAAGTAATGCATCACCGTAAGATCCAGTTGCTTGACCACCTCGGGAAATGGCCAGTTAAGTTTTGGAAATAATTCAGATTTCAATCTGATAGCATAAGCGTTGTCCTTGAACACCAGACCAAACGTCCAAGGCTTTCCCATAATGATTTCATGAATGTCGTAGGGGTTGTCTACCTCCTTAACATTAAAATGCTCCTCAATGGAAGCAAGAATCCCTTCTTTGTCAAAGGATTCCAAACGCGAAATAAGGCGATGTGTAGGCAATATCACAAGGTCGTCCGATTCTGTATTGGTCAGGTAAATCATATGGTAGTTATAGGCTTCCTCGCCGGTATGGTGTGAATTGTTTTCCATACAAGCTTTCCTATACTCTATAGCGCTTTCATACCGGTGGTGGCCGTCGGCAAGGATTATCTGCTTGGATGCGATCAAGTTTTTAAATTTCTCGATGATCTCGGCATCCTGAATTACACTGAGTACGTCACGAACGCCCTGATAATCCTCAGTTTCATATATCGGGTTACGCATGCTCTCGTCCATATAGGCTTCCAATTCATGATGTTAGTTCGATCGTTCACAGCATGGGGGATTGTGTTTTCATGCCGCAGCAAAATATGCTCGTCCCAATCATAAGCTTTTATATAGCAAATAAAGCCCTTTCGACACCGAGTTTTTTTGCTGCCCGGAAAAGAGAAGAACTGGTAATACACATATATACTAGGAATGGGATCCTGCACTAGAACACCTTCATCTTTCCATCTTTGCAAGGTCTCTGCTGCAGCGGTGGCAGGATCAGATCCTTTGGGTACAGAAATATGGATGCTGTTATATGGGTTCTGATAGAGCTTCTCCCTTTGTTTTTTCGATATCACGTCAAACAATGGCGATGTTAGCGAATCTATATTTTTGGAGTAGGAGTGGCTATATCGCCATGCCCGAAAAGGCCTTATCTCTGCCATATATATAAATGATTGAATGAAAGGATGATAGAACGATAGAATGATACCTGCTGTCAATTGTTACTGTCATTTCTTTGCCTGTTGTCGAATGCCTAGTGCCTACTTCATATGTCTGGCGTCAGTCTTACACCTTTGCGCTCGTTGCGTTCATCGTTGCGTCCCCTGCGCTAAACCTTATTAAGCACCACGTCAAATCCATGAGATTGCTTCACTTTCAATTGATCCATCCTTTCCTGAATTCCTATCTTGGTGCTTTCATCGTGCTCTTGTCCTATGAAAATCGCCGTTCGCAAAGACAGTCGGCGGTGGTTTATTTTTGCCGCTGCATGATAGCCTTTGCGATCGCTGCGTTTTTCTTTGCGCTCGTTGCGTGAAACATTCCTAAACCGCCTTCTTTTAACTTCACTGCTATTGACCAACAAGTTCCTTACAGGATGACAAGAAGGGGGCGGGTTTTCCTTTGCTTTGAGCTATAAGATCTTATGGCTCTGCTTGCCTTTTTTTCTGATTTCTTGTGTCTGAAATCTTATGTCTTACACCTACCTTCAAAACTTCCTTTCCCTCCATCTGCTTGTTTTCGTCGCTATTTCAGCGTCTCCGGTTGTTCTACGTTTGCCATTCCTGTAGATGTGCGTTGCCAATGCTACTGCAAGTGTTTCTTCATCCACATATTCTTCTCTTTGCAGCATTTCAGGCGAAAAGTGTTTTTCCACAAATTTAGTATCAAAGTTTCCTGACCTAAAGGCCTCGTGTTGCATTACAAACTTGCAAAAGTCGAGTGTGGTTTCAATGCCCGTAATATTATATTCATCAATGGCCCGCACCATTCTTGCGATCGCTTCTTGCCTGTCTGCCCCATAGGTGATCAGCTTAGCAATCATGGGGTCATAGAATATGGGGATTTCCATACCTTGCTCGTAGCCGTCATCCACCCGAACACCTGCACCCTGCGGTCGGGTATAAGTAGATAACATTCCGATATCAGGGAGAAACCCATTCTTGGGATCCTCGGCATACACCCTCACTTCAATAGCATGACCTTGGAGAGGAATTTCTTCCTGTTTAAAAGACAGTGCTTTGCCATCGGCCACATAGATTTGCTGTTTTACCAAGTCAATACCCGTAACAACTTCCGTTATGGGGTGTTCTACCTGCAAGCGGGTGTTCATTTCAAGGAAATAGAAGTTTAGGTTTTCATCCACAATAAACTCTACCGTACCGGCTCCATAGTAGCTGCAGGCTTTGGCTACTTTTACTGCAGCTTCGCCCATTTCTTTGCGCATCTCTGGCGATACTACCGGAGAAGGTGCTTCTTCTATCACCTTCTGGTGGCGTCGTTGCACAGAACATTCCCTTTCGTATAAGTAAAGTAGATTACCATGTTGATCGCCCAACACTTGAATCTCAATATGCCGGGGAGAAGTGATGTATTTTTCAATAAAAACCGCGCCGTCCCCAAAGGCCGATTGAGCCTCCGAAACGGCCCTTTTCATCTGCTCGTCAAACTCACTTTCATGCTCCACCACGCGCATGCCCTTTCCGCCACCACCAGCACTGGCTTTTATCAATATTGGATACCCTATATTGCGAGCAAGTTTTTTAGCCTCTTCCATATCGGTAATGGCCGAATCCGTGCCTGGCACCATTGGGATGTTGTATTTTGAAACGGCTTTCTTGGCAGCAAGCTTATCTCCCATAGTTTCTATTGCTTCCGCTGAAGGGCCAATGAAAAGCAGTCCGGCCTCGTTCACTTTGCTGGCGAATGCAGCATTTTCCGATAAAAAGCCATAGCCTGGATGTATCGCATCTGCTCCGAGCTCCAAAGCAGCAGCAATGATTTTGTCACCCACCAGATACGACTCGGAAGAGGGTGGAGGACCTATACAAAACCCCTCGTCGGCATGTTTGACATGCGGCGCATTCCTGTCAGCGCTGCTATAAACTGCTACGGTTTTTATGCCCAGTTCTTTTGCAGAGCGTATGATGCGCAAAGCAATTTCGCCCCGGTTAGCTATTAATATCTTCCTGATGCTCATTTCTGTGTTTCTATTTCTTTCGTTACATAAATAAACGCCATTCACCTCAATATAACAATGCTATACCACTTATTCTTATGGGAGCCGTCAATGAAAATAAAATTTATTAGGACGCCTTTTCATGCTGTCCGCTTCTACTCCTCGGCCCCTCGGCCCCTCGTACCTCGTGTCCTGTGGGGTATTCGCTTCCAGCATGGGCGCTACTGCGTTATCCATGGCAAGTTCCATAGATTG
>SMEH01000321.1_pt1 | contig 14841 bp, 10 predicted proteins | sample 2456361 | NCBI WGS metagenome assembly SMEH01 (sample SAMN10132587, study PRJNA489261) | soil metagenome | isolation source: day1 control-loamy sand soil ammended | place: USA | reverse complement strand
CCCGCCCTGACGAGAACCCACAGACGAGTACCGTCGACGAACGAGCCACACCCCTCTTGCCGACCACCTGCGGTTCCCATCCGCCCCGCTCCCCCACACGAACCACCGCACACGTCGCGCACGCGACAAGCGGATGCCCGACCTCCCGGCCCGATTCCCCGGTTTCGGTCACCGGCCGAGTGGGTAACAGCCCGACAGCGTTGACGGACGTCGTTCGGCAAGGAGTGCCATGGGCCTAGGGAAGTGGCTCCGCTCGTGGCCGGTGTACCGGCAACTGACCGGAGACGACCCCTTGGGAAGGGGCGCCGCGGCAGAATCCACGTTCTCGGCGGAGTTGACCCCAAAAACCGCGACCGCCGACCGAGTGGTCAACTCCGTCTGCCCGTACTGCGCCGTCGGTTGCGCACAGAAGGTCTACGTCAAAGACGAACGCGTCGTCCAAATCGAAGGCGACCCCGGTAGCCCCATCTCCCGAGGCCGACTGTGTCCCAAGGGTTCGGCCAGCAAACAGCTGGTGACAGGACCACAACGGGAGGAACGGGTCCTCTACCGCGCGCCCTACGCCACCGAATGGCAGGAACTCGACCTCGACACGGCCATGGACATGGTGGCCGACAGGGTGCTCGACGCCCGGAACAAGGGCTGGCAGGAGACCGACGAACACGGCCGCCGACTACGCCGCACCATGGGGATCGCGAGTCTGGGTGGTGCGACCCTGGACAACGAGGAGAACTACCTCATCAAGAAGTTGTTCACCGCCCTGGGGGCCGTGCAGATCGAGAACCAAGCCCGGATTTGACACTCCGCCACGGTTCCCGGTCTGGGAGCCTCCTTCGGTCGCGGCGGTGCGACGGACTACCAGCAAGACCTGATCAACTCAGACTGCATCGTCATCATGGGCTCCAACATGGCGGAAGCCCACCCCGTCGGCTTCCAATGGGTCATGGAAGCCAAGGCCCGAGGCGCCGCCGTGATCCACATCGACCCCCGGTTCACACGGACGAGCGCCTTGTCCGACATGTACGTCCCCATCCGCGCCGGATCGGACATCGCCTTCCTCGGCGGCGTGATCAACTACATCCTGTCCAACGAACTGGACTTCCGGGAGTACGTCACCGCGTACACCAACGCCTCCTTCCTCCTCAAGGAGGAGTATCAGGACACAGAAGACCTCGACGGACTGTTCAGCGGATACGACCCGGAGACCGCCTCGTACAGCTCCGCCAGCTGGCAGTACGAAAGCGTCCGCACCGAGGACCTCGAGGACACGAGCGCGAAGGCCAAACAACAGACCACCGCGTATCAATACGGTTCCGGCGGCCCGAAGGTCGAAGGGGGAGCACGGCGACTGGCGGCCGATCCGACCCTGCAACACCCGCGGTGCGTGTATCAGACCCTCAAACGCCATTTCGCGCGCTACACCCCCGAGATGGTCGAGAAGACCTGCGGTGTCCCCGCCGAGCAGTTCCTGAAGGTCTGCAAGGCGTGGACGTCGAACTCCGGCCGGGAACGCACCGCGGCCCTGGTCTACAGCGTGGGCTGGACCCAACACAGCGTCGGCGCGCAGTTCATCCGAGCAGGGTCGATCATCCAATTGCTGCTCGGCAACATCGGCAGGCCCGGCGGTGGGGTCATCGCGTTGCGCGGACACGCGAGCATCCAGGGGTCGACCGACATCCCCACCCTGTTCAACCTGCTGCCCGGCTACCTGCCGATGCCGGACGCCGAAAGCCACCCGAACCTGAGAGCGTACGTGGACAGCGTGGCCGGCGACCTGCAGAAGGGCTATTGGCGCAACGCCGACAGCTACATGGTCTCGTTGCTGAAGGAGTACTGGGGCGACGCGGCGACCCCCGACAACGACTTCTGCTTCGACTACCTGCCCCGGATCAACGGCGACCACGGCACCTACCGCTCGGTCATGGACATGATCGACGGCAAGGTCTTCGGGTACTTCCTGCTCGGACAGAACCCTGCCGTCGGCTCGGCACACGGCCGACTCCAACGCCTCGGCATGGCCAACCTGGACTGGCTGGTCGTCCGGGACCTGGCCATGATCGAAAGTGCGACGTTCTGGAAGGACTCCCCGGAGGTCGAGACCGGGGAGATCGATCCGACCCGGTGCCGCACGGAGGTGTTCTTCTTCCCCGCCGCCTCCCACGTCGAGAAATCGGGCACCTTCACCCAGACCCAGCGCATGCTGCAGTGGCGTGACAAAGCCGTCGAACCACGCGGCGACCAACGGTCCGAACTGTGGTTCTTCTACCACCTCGGACGGCTGCTCAAGGAGAAACTCGCCGACTCCACCGACGAACGGGATCGCCCCCTGCTGGATCTGGCATGGGACTACGAGATGGAGGGGGACGAACCGTCCGCCGAGGACGTGCTGCGACACATCAACGGCTACGACCTGAACACGGGGCGGGTCGTCAACGGCTACACCGACCTCAAACCGGACGGCAGCACCTCGTGCGGCTGTTGGATCTACAGCGGGGTGTTCGCCGACGGGGTCAACCAGGCGGCACGTCGGCTGTCCCGGCTGGACCAGCAGCAGTACGAGCTCGAATGGGGTTGGACCTGGCCGATGAACCGGCGGGTCCTGTACAACCGCGCGTCGGCCGACCCCCAAGGCCGACCGTGGAGCGAACGCAAGGCACTGGTGTGGTGGGACGCCGAACGCGGGGAATGGACCGGCTACGACGAGCCGGACTTCGAAAAGCACAAACCGCCGGACTATCGCCCACCCGACGGCGCGGTCGGACCCGAGGCACTACGGGGCGACGACCCGTTCATCATGCAGGCGGACGGCAAGGGCTGGCTGTTCGCGCCGAACGGATTGCAGGACGGTCCCCTGCCCACGCACTACGAGCCACACGAATCCCCCGTACGCAACCTGCTGTACGGGCAGCAGGGCAACCCGACCCGCCAGGTCTACGGCCGCTTGGACAACCCGTCCAACCCGGCTCCCCCGGAGTCGCATTCGGAGGTGTTCCCGTTCGTCTTCACCGCGGCGCGGTTGACCGAACACCACACCGCAGGCGGGATGAGTCGCCAGTTGCCGTACCTGTCGGAACTCCAACCGGAGCTGTTCGTGGAGGTCTCCCCCGAGTTGGCGGCCGAACGGCGACTCCAACACATGGGCTGGGCACACGTGATCACCAGTCGAACGGCGATCGAGGCGCGCGTGGTCGTCACCGACCGCATGGTCCCCCTGCGCATCCACGACCGGGTGGTCCACCAGGTGTGGATGCCTTATCACTGGGGTCACCTCGGCCTGGTGAAAGGCGACGTGGTGAACGACCTGATCGGCGTCGTACTCGATCCCAACGTGTTCATCCAGGAGAGCAAGGTCACCACGTGCGACATCCGGCCCGGCCGCCGCCCCCGAGGACGACGGTTGCTGGAGTACGTGGCCGACTATCGTCGCCGCGCCGGGATCACCATCGAGACAGGCACCAGGCTCGCCACCAACATCGACGTGGCCCACACCGAACCGCGCGGCGACGTGTCCGGAACCTCGGAGGGACGATGATCTCCGACAACAGCCTGTACGGACCGCTCGACGATCCCGCCGCCGACGCGGGGTACCGGGAACACCCACCGCGGGTCGGTTTCTTCACCGACACGTCCATCTGCATCGGCTGCAAGGCGTGCGAGGTGGCGTGCAAGGAATGGAACCTGGTGCCGGACGACGGGTTCGACCTGTTGGGCATGTCGTTCGACAACACCGGCATGCTGGGAGCCAACTCCTGGCGACACGTCGCGTTCATCGAGCAGGAGCGCCCACTCGGCGGGCAGGACACCGGCCTGCTCGGCCTCCCCACCGGGCCGTCGGGCAGTCAGGCATCCGCCGACGCCGCCGAATCCGCCCTGCTGCAGGACGAACAGCGCGGTGGCCGGCTGGGGACCAGACCCGTGAATCTGGGCATGCCGTCCTTCGAACTCCCCGGCGCGAACACGGGGACCGAGGGTCGCACCGAATTCCGGTGGTTGATGAGTTCGGACGTGTGCAAACACTGCACTCACGCGGGCTGCCTCGACGTGTGTCCCACGGGGGCGTTGTTCCGCACCGAGTTCGGCACGGTCGTGGTCCAACAGGACATCTGCAACGGCTGCGGCTACTGCGTGTCCGCCTGTCCCTACGGCGTCATCGACAGACGTGAGGGCGATGGCCGCGCCTGGAAGTGCACACTGTGCTACGACAGGTTGCGGGACGGCCTCGAACCCGCGTGCGCCAAGGCGTGCCCGACCGACTCGATCCAGTTCGGACCGTTGGACGAGTTGCGGGAACGCGCCGCACGACGGGTGGACCAACTACACGACCTCGGTGTCACCGAAGCGCGGCTGTACGGGCACGACCCGGAGGACGGCGTGGGCGGGGACGGCGCGTTCTTCCTCCTGCTCGACGAACCGGAGGTGTACGGGCTGCCACCGGACCCCGTGGTCCCGACGCGGGACCTGCCGAACATGTGGAGGTACGCGGGATTGGCGGCCTCGGCGTTCCTCGCCGCGGCCGTGTCGGCGTTCGCAAGGCGGGGATGACATGACCGATCGGGAACGACTGTTGCGCGAGCCGCGTAGCGATGTGGAAGCCGATGACATCCATGCCCGGATGTTCCGGGGCGGCCGTCAACGGCGGGACGACGACGGCGGTCGTGAACCGACGTCCGTGCCGCGTGCCGAGTTCCGGTCCTACTACGGCCGTCCGGTCATCAAACCACCGGTGTGGGATCAGAAGATCCCGGCTTACTTCTTCACCGGTGGACTGGCCGCCGGGTCGGCAGCCCTGGCGGCGGGAGCGGATCTCACCGCACGTCCGGTGCTTCGTCGGGTCGGTCGGCTGAGCGCACTCGCCAACCTGGGGTTGAGCACGTATCTGCTCATCGTCGACCTCGGCCGTCCGGAACGGTTCCATCACATGCTCCGGGTGGCCAAGCCCACCTCCCCGATGAGCATGGGAACCTGGGTGCTCGTCGGGTTCGGACCGGGCGCGGGGCTCGCCGCGGTGGCCGAACTGCTCCCGAAGCGGTTCCGCGACACGTTCCTGGGCCGCCTTCTGCGGCTCACGGCCCGCCCCGCGGGCTTGTCCGCGGCGCTGCTGGCCCCCGCCCTGGCGTCCTACACCGCCGTGTTGGTGTCCCAAACGGCCGTGCCCGCGTGGCACGGCGCCCAGCGCCATCTTCCCTTCGTGTTCACCGGGTCGGCCGCGGCCAGCGCCGGAGGTCTCGCGCAGCTTCTCACCCCGGTCGACGAGGCCGGGCCCGCGCGCACGTTCGCCGTCACGGGAGCGGCGTTCGAACTGCTCGCCTCGAAACTCATGGACCGCCACCTCGGTTTCGTCGGCCGCGCGTACACCCGTGGCCGTCCCGGCAGGCTCCGGTCCTGGTCGCATCGTCTCACCGTCGCGGGGGCGGCCGGAACCCTGTTCGCGGGCGGCCGAAACCGCATCGCCGCCGCACTGTCCGGATTGGCGCTGCTCGGTGGCAGTCTCCTCCAACGGCTCGCCGTGTTCGAGGCCGGTGTGGCGAGCACGGTCGACCCGGAGTACGTCGTGGTGCCGCAACGCCAACGCCTCGAGGAGCGGGACACGGCGAAGATCGACCAGCCCGGACGGTGAAACACGACCCCCGGCCGCGCCCGCGGGGGCCTTCTCGGTACGCAGTCCCCGTCGCCGCCTCGGCCGGAGGTTCTGCGGCCACCGCTGGGCGCGCGTGTCCGCGTCCTCACGCCCCGGCGTCCGCCGCTACCCTCACACCACGGCGGAGATCGCGGTCTTTTCCGCGACCTCGATACCCGACGTCCGACTCCCTCGGGACCCGCCTTGGCAAGATCGATCCCGTACCGGTGTCGGAGATTCGAGGAGGAGCATGACCACGACGGCCTCCGGTCCTGGGGTCGACCCGCAAGGGTATGCGGCGTTGGAACCCGTTCGGCCCGCCCCGCCGGCACGGCCCCTGTCCGCCCACGCCGTGGACGAGGCCATCCGGCACCAATTGATCGCCGACATCGGTGTGGAACGACTGGAGGCGTTGTCCCGGGTTCTGGACCGCACGACTTTCGGTGTGGTGTTGCACTGGTTGTCCAGTTATCAGCGACGTTCCCTGGACACCAAACGCGGCTACGCCGACGACATCCTGCGGATCGCCGAATGGCTCGCCTCCAGCACCGGCCGGTCCCCGGTCGCCTTGCTGACCGATCTGACGTTCGACACGGTGACCGCCTGGTCGTTGTACGCCAAGAGCAGAGGATGGTCGGCGCGGACCCAACGCCGCTACCTGTCCGCGTTGTCGTCACTGTTCGAACACGCCCGCCGAGTGCACCGGCTCGACGTGGACAACCCGGTGCATCTGGCCACGCACGCCCCGCCGCTGGGAACGTCGACCAACGGCCGTCCGCCCGGTGCGACACGGGTGCTCGAATTGTCCGAGGTCGCCGCCTTGGCGAAGGCGTGCAGCAGCGCCGAGGATCACCTGGTGTTCGAGCTGCTGTTCGTACAGGGTCTCCGGGAGTCCGAAGTGGTCTCGCTCGACATCGAGAACCTCGACCGCTCCCAGGTGCCTCCCGTGTTGTCGGTGGAGCGCAAAGGTGGACGGTGGGTGCGCCGCAGACTCAGCGACGCCGCCGTCCGGCACCTCGACGCCTATCTCGGCGACCGTGACCGCGGACCGGTGTTGGTCCACCCGCGCACGGGGCAGCGCCGCGACCGGCACCAGCTCATCAGCATCACGCGCCGGCTCGCCCGCCACGCCCGACTGCCGCAACCGCAGAAGGTCACCCCACACGTGCTGCGCGCCACGGCCATCACCAACCTGCTGGACAAAGCCAAGCCATTGCAGGAGGTGCAGGAGTGGGCCGGACACGCGCACGCCTCCACCACGCGGGGCTACTGGGAACGCCGCAACAGCGTGCAGCGGGATGCCGCCCTGTCGTTCTCGCTGGTCGCCGACCTCGCCGAAGCCGCGGCGGAACTGGACTGACGAGCCGTCCCACCACGGCAGGCGCTATTCGACCAGCTTCCCCGCCGCTGTCACCACGGCGTCGCGGACCCCGGTGCCGTGCCGGAGGACGCTGAGCCGCCCCAGCCAACGGGAGGCCGCCGCGATGCGTTGGGTCGGTCTCCGCCGCAGCCGGTCGTAGTCGGCCAAGGCGGCGGGGACCTCGGCGCGGGATGACACGTTCGCCAGGCATCGAGCCAGGACCAGTCCGTCGAGCAACGCCTGACACGCGCCCTGGCCGAGGTCGGGGGTCATGGTGTGGGCGGCGTCGCCGAGCAGCGCCGTGCGCCCGGTGACGTAGCGGGGCAACGCCGGGGCGAGGTGGGTCAGCGAGTGCCGCAGCGCCCGCGCCGGATCGGCGCTGCGCAGCACACTCGGCACCGGTTCGGCCCACCGCCCGAACCGGTGCCACAGCAATTCCCACTCCACGTCCGGACTCCGTCGTTCCGTCGGGGTCGGCAGGACGGCGTAGAAGTTGGTGCGTCCGTTCCGTAGCGGCGAGTATCCGAATTTGGCGGCGGGCCCCCATACTTCCCCGGCCTGCTCCACCCCGGTCGCGGCCACTCCGCGCCACACCGTGTATCCCGTGGGACGCAGGGCGTAGGTCGGGCCGAACAGCCGAGTCCGCACCGCGCTGTGGGCACCGTCCGCGCCGACCACCACGTCGGCGTCGCATTCGAGCGGATCGGGGCCCGGCCGACCGAAACGCACCGTGCCCTCGGGCAGTGCCTCGAACAACAGCGTGAGCAACTGCGGTCGCGGCACGACGTACACCGTCTCCCCGGTGCGGCGCCGGAGACGTTCGGTGTCGACGGTGACGAGGCGACGTCCGTCGGGACGCAGGATCGATCCCGGTTCCTGTGGGGCGCCCCGGCGTCGGAGTTCGTCGGCCAACCCGAGCTGACCGAGCGCGGCCACCGCCTGCGGCCACATGCCCAGTCCCGTGCCGTCGTCCGACAGCGCGGTCGCCCGCTCGTCGACCGTCGCCTGCCAGCCCGTCCGCGTCAGTCCGACCGCGGCGGCCAGTCCCCCGATTCCCCCACCGATGACCCGTGCCTCCATCAGGCAACCGTACTACAGAAGTAGTAACTTCGACTACGGGTGTAGTGTTCGACTGTGACCACGCGCAGGGACCAGGTACTCGACGCCGCCATCCGCGTCCTCGGCACCCGCGGAATGCGGCAACTCACCCACCGAGCCGTCGACGCCGAGGCGCGCCTGCCCGAGGGTTCCACCTCCAACTACTTCCGCAACCGCGAAGCGCTCGTGGCGGGCGTGCTCGACCGCCTCGTCGCCCAGGACGAACAGGCGTGGGGTTTGTTCTCCGCGGACCTGAGCAACATCACCTTGACCCCGGACGCGTTCATCGACGCCGTGACCCAGTTCGTGGTGGAATTGGCCGCCGCCGCGCGGATCTCCACACTCGCCCGGCACTCGATCTTCCTGGAGGCCGCGCACCACGAACACCTGCGTCGCCAGGTGGAGTCCCGCAGGGACACGCTGCTGACCTGGGGCGCGTCCTGGCTCGAACAGTTGGGTTCGCCGCACCCGGAACGTGATTTCGCGACCCTGCGCGCCCTGCTGGACGGCCTGTTGTTCTACCAATGCACGCTGCCCGATCCCGAGTTCGATCCGACGCTCGCCATCCGCGCCCTGTTCGACGGGCTACGTAAGCACTGGTGAAGCCACCGCCCTCCCGCATTACCCGGGCAGGTGATGGGTATCGCTCACGCGAACCCTCAAGGGGAGGACGCGATGAAATACCAGGACCTCATCGAATCGGTGCGGGACCGCGTACAGCTCGACGACAGCGAGCACGCCCGCCAAGCGGTGGAGGCCGTGCTGGCCACTCTCGGTCATTGCATGACACCGGACGCGCGAACTCAACTGGCCGAACACCTCCCGGGTTTGCTGGAGCCGGCGATGGAGGTGCCGGGGGATACCGAGATCCGTGACAGTGAGGCGTTGTTGATCGAGATCGCTTACCGGATCGACAGCACCCCTGAGCGTGCGCGCTACATCGGAGAGGCACTCCTCGAAACGCTGCGCGAGATGGACCCGGATCTGGTCGACGAGCTGCGCGGTGAGCTGCACACCGACCTGCTGGAGACGCTGGAACCGGAGGGCGAACCGCCCGAATGGGCCGGCAGCGTCGACCCCAGTGCCCCCGTCGAGTTGTCCGACGACGAGGTCGAGCAAGCCTTACAACGGTTGCCGGAGTGGGACGGTGACCACAACGCCATCCAACGCACGGTCGTCCTGCCACGGGACCGCCACATCCCCTTGATCCACGGGGTGCAGACCGAAGCCCGCAAGACCGACAACCACGTGAGGATCGATCAGGACGGCGACAGTGTGACGTTCACCCTGAACACAGCGAGCAAAGGGGTCGTGACCGAATCCGACATCGACCTGGCCGAACGTATCAACAACGTGGTCGCCGAAGTAGGCTCCAGCGGTAAACCCGGCTGAGGGCCTCCCGAAGGTCGAGGCGCGGTGTACCGAGACCGACGAGGTTCCACGCGGTTTCAGGATTGCCCGTGGTCGGACAATCCAGTGGGAAGACGTTGCTTTCCGAGCCGTTCCTGCGCTGTTCCCGGCACAGGAAGCTGGCCGGCGCTAGTCGACGTGTCGAACCGTTGGCTCCGGGAACGTGGTGCAACCGGTCGTCACGCCACCACACCGTCCCGTCCGGGAGGACTGGTCAGGCGCGCTCAACCGGGCTCCAGCCAGCAATCGCCCCCGCCATGTTGTCTGGATCAACCTCAGTGATCCCCGAACCGCCGACCACTGAGACCAGGAACCACTGGGGCTAACCGGTGTCCACGGGCAGCCGACAGCTCCCGATGCAACACCGTCGACCGTGGTGCCAGCACCACTGCCGGCCCCAAGGCCACCACTTCCTCGGAGAGGACACCTTCTCATCCGAATCGGATATGACATCCGTAACGCCCACAACTCATCGCAGCGCCGCAAACAACCCGTACCGCCATCGAACAAACCGAGCACCGCAAGCACGACCCGATGGTCCGATGAGTCGGGAAGCGGTGCTCTCGCCTCGCCTCTCAGCGTCTTTGCTGAATCTTGGTTTGTATTGAATGGAGTCGTTGTAGGCTCCCACGGTGATTCGACAAGGGTGTGACACAATCCCTCCCTGCCGTATAGGTCGTTATACACTTTAGGTTGGCGCTCGCCCCCATCCGTCCCAGGAAGTTATTCGACGCTCGGCAAGTCCCACGTGAGGGTGACCGAAGGGAGTGTCGATGCGGGCCGAATCGTCTTATGTGAGCCAAACGACGGACGCTCTCACGCGATATCGGGCAGTACAGGTGTTTCTCTTGCTTGACGGTTTCGAACGGTGACGGGAGTTTCGGGCCGCCTGGTCTTAGGATTGGCACACCCACGGCGGTGGGTATAAGTCGTTATACATCCTGCTGGAGTATGCAGCCGGCCGAGCGAATCGAGCGCGATCCCCACTTGTCACCACAGAACCCAAACAGGCGTTCGAGACGGTGCATCACTCAGCACACGTGTCACCCCTGTCGGGACACCCACCTAAGGATTTCACCGGCGACCCTCCCCGCCCGAGACAGAGTCCGACGTCACTGCTGCGGGATCTCGCGGGCGTGGGCCGCGAGGATCGCGTTGAATAATGCGTGGCATCGAAACCTCGATTCCGCACGCCGGTCAGCGAAGAAGGGAACGGGTCATGGCGGGTAACACCCTCGGCGGGACGTTCACGATGGCCGAAGGGCTCACCGTCCACCGAATGGGCTACGGCGCGATGCAGCTGGCCGGCCCGGGGGTGTTCGGGCCTCCGAAGGATCGCGACGAGGCGATCGCCGTGCTGCGCACCGCCGTCGAGCTCGGGATCAACCACATCGACACGGCCGACTTCTACGGGCCCCACGTGACCAACGAGCTGATCCGCGAGGCGCTGGCCCCCTACGGCGAGGAGCTGCACATCGTCACCAAGGTCGGGGCGGTGCGGGACGAGCACGGCGGCTGGCCGCACGCGCGTTCACCCGAACAACTGCGACAGCAGGTGGAGTCGAACCTCCGTACTCTCGGCGTGGACGTGCTCGACGTGGTCAACCTGCGCGTCGGTGGTGGTCCCGACGGGCACTCCCCGGTGCCCGGTTCGTTGGCCGAACCGTTCGGCGCCCTTGCCGAGATGCGCGAACAGGGGTTGATCAAACACCTCGGGGTCAGCGTCGTCAACGAGGAACAGGTGCGCGAAGCACAGTCGATCGCGCCGGTGGTGACCGTGCAGAACTGGTACAACCTCGCGCACCGAGGTGACGAACCGCTCATCGCATGGCTGGCCGAACAGGGGATCTCCTACGTGCCGTTCTGGCCGTTGGGCGGATTCAACCCGATCCAGTCCGACGCCCTGAACACCGTGGCCCAGCAACTGGGTGCCTCACCCCAGGCGGTGGCGCTGGCGTGGCTACTGCGACAGTCACCGAACATCCTGTTGATCCCCGGCACGTCGTCGGTGGCGCACCTGCGGGAGAACGTCGCGGCGGCCTCGCTGGAACTGCCCGAGGATGCGCTCGCGAGGTTGGACGGTATCGGCGCCTGACGCACCGACGGACCGCCTCACGGAGGTCAAGTGCCGGATGCGGGAGGGCTTCTCCGCTGAGGAATCGGCCGAACGAGTCACGCGCTCCGGGATCGGTGACACACCCGCCGAAGGGCACCGACATCGACTATGGGCGAGCGCGTCATCAAGGGCGGCCCCGGCACGTACCGCCCACGCACCGTCCCCGGTGGACTGCCCAATGAGTCGCCGGTCGACACCCACGACAGCACGGCACCCGCAAGCAGCGATGCCTGCGGGTGCCGTGGTTCGGGATATTCAGCCGGGGAATTTGGGAAGCTGCGGCCACACCACCTCGGCGAGTTCCTCGACGGCCTGGCAAGGGTCCTCCCACGTGGCCATGGCCAACAGGGTGACCACCTCCCGTTGGTTCGGGTTCTCCTCGGAGAACGGGATGTGTGGGGTCGCCACCTGGCACATGTACCCGTCGACGGACATCTGCGTCGGCCGCCCCGCGATCTCGCCGGAGAAACCCGACAGGTCGGCTGTCAACGCCACGTCGAAGGTCAACTCAGCCGTGGCTCCCGTGCTCTCACCGGATGAGACCTCCCAGGTGCAACCGTGACCACCGAGTTGCTCCTGCGCACTCGTCTCGCCTCCGAGCACCTTGGCGGCCTCGGTGTCCTCGAGCAGGGAGCACGGCTCCAACTCCGCGAGCGAACCCGGTTGGAACGAGAGCGTGAACGTGTCCTCGGACAAGGCAGCGTCCTGGACGCCGTCGGTCACGGCATCGGCGATGTGACAGATCGTCTCCGTGTCGAGCTTCCCGGCGTCTTCCAGTTCCCACGCGAAGACCTCCAAGCCGATCTCGTCGGCGAAGAGCAGCGCCCTCACGCAGCCCACCTCGGTCGCGATGACCTGCCGGTGCACCGAGCGGGACAGTGTCTCGTCCTCGGAGGGCCAGTTGGTCGACTCCGACTTGTCGTACAGATTGCCGATCGTCGCGATCACCCTCCCGCCCTGGGTGTCGATGCCGACGAGGCACTGCGAAAAGCCCGGTTGCGTGAAAGCGAGTGTTCCTTCGATCCCCTCCTCGAGGGCCTTCGTGTCGAGCAGTCCGCAGAAGTCAACCGTGGAAAGATCACCGAGGGCGGCTTCGGCCGTCAGCGGTTCCTCCTGCGCGTTCGTCGCCTCTTCGACGGCGGTTCCCTTCGCAGCGCTGGACTCCTCGTCCGTCGAAGTCGAGCAGGACGCCGTCATCGCCACCGCCACCACGGCGGCGAAAATTCCGAAACGTTTCATAAACACGGTTCGTCCATCGGGTCCGTACCGATGGACGTAACGCACAACGCCGGTTCGTGATGATCGCGAGAGGGGACCGTTATGGTCGGTCACCTTCCGGCGGGGTCTCGAGTCGACGTTCCAGCAACGTCTCGTCTCCGACGAAAGGCACATTCCTATCCACAAGGGACGGAATTTCCGCCGATGACTCGGCAATCGCCCACCAGACAGCGGAACTCGGCCCGGTCTCGAAGGGAACCGGCCGGCCCATGGGGTGGAGTCGGGTCGACGCGGTCGGCCACCGGACTTGGGGCGCCGGAACGGGGACCGACCGACCAGTGACCACGAGGTGTTCACGCCCAAGGCCGGGCACGCCCTGTCTCGAACCCGTGTGTCGGACAAGGACTCACATCATCTCAGTGGACTCGGGCGATGAGAGGAATCTGCAAGCTCCGGTGGCGGCACTCCCACAGCCCTCACCCCACCGCGATGAGGACCGTCGCGACCGACGCGGTCGCCAGTCCGACTGTCCGGAAGCGACGAAGTCGCTCACCCAGCAACAGAAGTCCCACGATCACCGGGAAGACCGGTAGAGCAAGGAGAGGACGACGGCGCTCGCAACCCGCTCCGCATCTTACGCACTCCGTGGTGACACACAGCACGCTCGCTGTGGCCCCAGAGCGGTTTCGCGCCTGGACGTCCGGTGAGGCCGGGATGCCGGACGGTCGGTCAAGGGACGGCGCGCTTGCGACGGAGTGCGTAGGACGATGGGGCACGACCACGGGCACGCTCCCGCAACCGCCCGGCACTGTGTCCCGGCCGCAGCAGCGCCGAGTGACCACGCCCAGCTGCAACACGCCCAGCTGCAAGGCTCTCAGGTGAACCGTGGCTGCCCGGTCTGCGCTCACACCGCGTCCGGTGCAGGCGCAGCCGCTCACCGGTCACCTCGCCCTTCACCGTGGCGTCGGAATAGCCGACCACCGCTTCCCTGCTGGTTCCTTCCCGACGGAAGGAACCAGCAGGCTCCGACTCTCGCCGGATGACGCTCAGCCGAAGGTGGCGTCGAGGGCGTGGGTCAGGTCGGCGAGCAGGTCCTCGGTGTCCTCGAGGCCGACCGAGAACCGCAGATGGCCCCACTTCCGGAACGGCTCCGGGTAGTGCACGACCCGCGGTCCCTTCGTGCCGACGTGCACGATGAGGGATTCGTCATGGCCCAGCGAGACCGCCGAGGTGATGACGCGTAGGTTGGCGACGAACCGGTTCTGCGTGTCGGGATCGCCCTTGACGGCGAACGCCATCATCCCCCCATAGCCACGGCCACCGAACTGCCGGGTGGCCAGCTCGTGTTGTGGGTGGCTGGGCAACCCCGGATAGGCCACATAGGCGATGCGGGGATCCTGCTCCAGCTGCTCGGCGATCCGCGCGGCCGAGGTGAGCTGCTGACGCAGCCGAAGCGGCAGCGTCACCGAACCACGTGTGATCAGCCAGGCGTTGAACGGGGAGATCACCCCGCCCACGTCGACCATCGCCTCGCTTTTGATCGGTTCGAGCAACTCGGCCGAGCCGATCACCGCGCCGCCCATCGCGTCGCCGTGCCCGTTGATGTATTTCGTCAACGAGTGCACGACCAGGTCGGCACCGTCCTCGAGCGGCCGGTACAGCGGCGGCGGGGTGAACGTGGAGTCCACGACCAGGATCGCCCCCGCCTCGTGCGCGATCGTGGCCACCGCGGCGATGTCGGTGACCTTGGTGGTCGGGTTGGCGATGGTCTCGACGTGCACGATCCGCGTGTTGGGGCGGATCGCCGCGCGCACGGCGTCGAGGTCCGTCATGTCGACGAAGGTGGCCTCGATGCCGTAGCGGGCGGGGAGCAGTTCGGCGAACAACCGCCAGGTCGCCTCGTAGGTGACGTCGGCCACGACCACGTGATCGCCGGTGCGCAGGTGGCTGAAGAACACCGCGTGCAGCGCGGCGACCCCGGAGGCGAGGACGACCGCGTCCTCCCCGCCTTCCAACGCCACC
>SMEH01000320.1_pt1 | contig 14846 bp, 11 predicted proteins | sample 2456361 | NCBI WGS metagenome assembly SMEH01 (sample SAMN10132587, study PRJNA489261) | soil metagenome | isolation source: day1 control-loamy sand soil ammended | place: USA | reverse complement strand
GTTGGCTGATGTTCCGCTAGCTCGTCCTGATAGGGATTCATTGGCAAAGTTCGGGGATCGGGCCGCTGCGGCATTCGCGCATATGAAGTCTCTGGGAGCGGAAAACCAAACCCTCGCCCAGCTCCGCGACACTCTCCTGCCCAAGCTGATGTCCGGCGAGCTTCGTGTGCGGGATGCCGAGAAGATGGTGGAGGACGCGACGTGATCCGCGACTATTCCGAGGCCGAGTGGGAGCACTTAGCGCTCGACACGCTCGGTGAGCTCGCCTGGCATACGACCGAAGGTAAGCGGATCGCGCCGGGGTCGGGGGAGCGGGAGTCGTGGCAGGACCTCGTACTGCGGGGTCGCTTGCGTGACGCCATCGCCCGGCTGAACCCGGAGCTGCCCGAAGCGCAGGTCGACGAAGTACTGAACCAGGTCACCACCCCCACCTCGCGCGACGCGCTGGCGGAGAACCATCGCGTCCACGGTTACCTCACCAAGGGCCTGCGCAGCATCGTCTACACCGATGCCTACGGCGCGGAACACAACCCGACCGTCCGACTGCTCGGCGACGACCCGGCCGACAACGACTGGTTGGCCATCAACCAGGTCACCGTGGTCGAAGGCGAGGCCAAACGGCGCTTCGACGTGGTGCTCTACGTCAACGGCATGCCGCTCGGCCTGATCGAGCTGAAGCGCGCCGGTGACGAACACGCCGACCTCCGCGGCGCACACGCGCAGCTTCAAACCTACGTGCGCGAACTGCCGATGGCGTTCCGGTTCAACATGGTGTGCGTCGTCTCCGACGGCATCACCGCCCGCTACGGCACCGCCTTCACCGGATTCGAGCACTACGCGCCGTGGAACGTCGACGACGAAGGCAAACCCACCACCGACGACTACGCGCTCAACCTCGTGCTGCACGGGCTGTTCAACCAGCCACGCATGCTCGATTTGCTGCACGGCCACGTCGCCTTCGCGCAGACACCGGGTGGGTTGGTCAAGCGGATCGCCAAGGCCCACCAGTACTTCGCGGTCACCAAGGCCGTCGACAAGACCGTCGAAGCCGTGCGCGGCCACGGCCTGGCCGGCGTCGTCTGGCACACCCAAGGCTCCGGCAAATCCATGGAGATGGAGCTGTACGCCCACCAGCTCCAGCGACACCCCGCGCTCGGCAACCCGACGATCATCGTCATCACCGACCGCACCGACCTCGACGACCAGCTCTACGGCACCTTCCAGGCCAGCGAACTCCTCAACGAAAAACCCCTCCAAGCGGGGAGTCGGGAGGAACTGCGCGCCGAACTGTCCAACCGCAACACCGGCGGCATCATCTTCACCACGCTGCAGAAGTTCGGCAGGACCAAGGACGAACGGGAATCGGGGCGAACACACCCGCTGCTGTCCGATCGGCGCAACATCATCGTGATCGTCGACGAGGCCCACCGTAGCCACTACGACAGCCTCGACGGCTACGCCCGCCACCTGCGCGACGCCCTGCCCCACGCCACGCTCATCGCGTTCACCGGGACTCCCATCTCGGAAGCCGACCGCGACACCCGCAAGGTGTTCGGCCCCTACATCGACATCTACGACCTCACCCGCGCCGTCGAGGACGGTGCCACCGTCCCGGTGTTCTACGAGAGCCGACTGATCCCGGTCAAGCTCCCCGACGACATCGACCCGGAAATCATCGACGAACGCGCCGACGAGGCCACCGCCGGACTCGACGACGCGGAAAAGGCCCGTATCCGGCAGGCCGTCACCGCGATGAACACCGTCTACGGCGCCCCCGACCGAGTACGCAAACTCGCCGCCGACGTGGTCGAACACTGGGAAACCCGGCGGGAGCAGATGCGCAAGTTCCTCGGCGGCCCCGGCAAAGCCATGATCGTCTGCGCCACTCGGGAGATCTGCGCCAACCTCTACGACGAGATCGTCAAGCTGCGCCCCGAGTGGGCCAGCGACGACCTCGACAAGGGCACGCTCAAGGTCGTCTACACCGGCACACCCAAAGACCCCGACCCGATCCGCAAGCACGTCCGGCGGCCGTCGGAGAACAAGGCGATCCAGCAGCGGATGAAAGATCCCGACGACGAGCTGGAGATCACCATCGTCCAGTCGATGTGGCTCACCGGCTTCGACTCGCCCCCGCTGCACACCCTCTACCTCGACCGACCCATGCGGGGCGCGCAGCTCATGCAGACCCTCGCTCGGGTCAACCGCACCTTCCGGGACAAGCAGGACGGTCTGCTCGTCGGATATGCGCCGCTGACCGACAACCTGTACAAGGCGCTGGCCGAATACACCACGCGTGACCAGGAAACCAAGCCGATGGGCCGTGACCTGGAACGGGCGCTGGACGAGGTCAAGAACCTGCACGACGTCATCGGCAACGTGATCCTCGCCGGCTACGACTGGCGCGCCAAACTCGCCGTCAAAGGCGAGAAGAGCTTCCTGCACGCGGTTATGGGGGCCATCGAGTTCCTGCGCAATCCTGCCACCCCCGGTAACCAGGTCGAGGACGGCGAGCCACCGCTGGACGAGCGGTTCCGTAAGGCGTCGGCCAAGCTAGCGCGGTTCTACGCGCTGTGCGCCAGCACCGGCGCGATGAACCCGTACCGCGACGACATCGCCTACTTCGAAGCCGTCCGAGTGTGGATGGCCAAGTGGGACGCCGAGGAACGTGCGGCTCGGGGACTGCCCGTGCCCGCCGACGTCGAACTCGTGCTGCGGCAGCTCACCGCCGGAGCCATCGAAGCCGGTGGCGTCACCGACCTGTACGAGGCGGCGGGGATTCCACGGCCCGACCTGTCGCACCTTGACGAGGCGTTCCTGAAGAAGATGCAGGAAGCCCGCAACCCGCACCTGGCGATCGAGGCGCTGCGGCGGCTGATCGACCAGGAGATGCGCAAGGTCACCAAACACAACATCGTCCGCCAGCAGAGTTTCGCCGACCGACTGCTGGAACTGATGCGCAAATACACCAACCAGAACCTGTCGGCGGCCGAGGTCATCGCCGAGATGGTGCGCATGGCCAAGGAGGTCTCCGCCGATGCCCGGCGAGGTCAGCAGTTCGATCCGCCTTTAAGCGAGGACGAGCTCGCCTTCTATGATGCCGTCGCACAGAACGAGTCCGCGGTAACGGAGATGGGCGACGGAAAGCTCGCCGACATCGCGCGGGACCTGGTGAAAGCACTCCGTCGCAACGTCACCATCGACTGGGTCTCTCGGGACGACGTGCGAGCGAAACTGCGCAGCACGATCAAGCGGCTGCTGGCGATCCATGAGTACCCGCCGGACGCACAACCCGAAGCCATCCAGCTCGTGCTCAAGCAGATGGAAACCTTCGCCGAGGAATGGAGTCCACGCCAGGACGATCGCTGAAGTGTCACACGCGCCTGGTGAGATCAGGTAAGGGGCGGGATCGGTGATGGTACGCGGAAACCGGGTTGCTTGTCGCCTTGTGCTCTAAGTTCACCACCGCCGAAGAGGAAGACTTGAACCGGAACGGCGGCCACGGAATCAATGCAATGCCCGAAGGAATGGCGAATGACAACCGATGATCCGCAAGGCTTGATCAAGATGATGGATGACTGTCTGAGACGTTCGTTCGGCATCGACCCGGAGCGGGATCACGATGAGGTATGTGCTCTGGCGACCACCGGTTATGTCGTGTCTTGCTGGCGAAACACGGTGGTTGAGGACATACACAGTGGCGGGTTTGTACCTACCGCGCGGCGTGGGTCATACGCCCGAGACGGAATTCCGGACCGGGACATGCTGAGGCTCAACGTGGCGACTTGGCGTCAGATCAGACCGCACGTACACCCTGAGGGAATCGATGTCATCGCTGTCCGCGCTCTCTTGCGGGACAAGCACCGGCCGATAGTGCTGGGTTCCAACACCTTCACCTGTGGCGAGCTGTTCGCGGGAACGTGGACCAAGCTGGTATGGCACCTCAATGAGGGCGCGTGGCTTCCGCTACACCTCAAAGACCGCTTTGGTGGCGATGAGGCCGCGACCATGAGGTATTACGCGGTGTGCGGAGGCTCCTATGCCTCGGATTGGTTCGGTAACCCTTGGTGGGAATCGGCGATCACAGCGTCGGCCCGCCAGAACCCGCCACCGCGCGCCGACGACCTTGAACTCGCCCTACACGCACCGAACCAACTCGATGACGACGCGATCGGATGGTTGGTGAGCGCGAAGCGCAGCCCTCTTTTCAACGAGGCCATTCATGCTTGGAAGGCGGGCCGGGGTGTGGACGCGACTGATCTTGCACCTGGTCTGTGGTTCCCACCGGGAGTACCGGAGCTTCCAGAGCGCCTTCGATAGAACGACCATCATGGTGTCCCGGGAAGCGATAACGATGCGAGAAGATCGTCGATCAGAAAGGCACCGTTCGACATTCTTGCGTTCGTCAACCGTGGTCCTGGCCTCGGTGGCAGGACCAGTTTACGTAAGCTCGTCCGAGGCCCGGACCATATTCTAGACCTTCTGGCGTCTCAACTCATGCGGACAAACAGCATCGTACGGTGTCATCCCAGCTATCGGCGGTCGCGTGCGCGCACGATCCGCATGCCGTGCCGAACCGTGTGACGGTCGGTCATGGTCACGCTGTGCCAGCCTGCGGGGACGGCGGCGGCGAGCAGGCGGCGGCGGAACCGGGCCGCATTGCGCACGTGCCGGGCGAACGACCAGCGGGGCAGGACCCGACCACGGTGATGCTGGCCGGCCAGCGCTTCGTGTGCTGTGCAGTCGATCCACAACAGATGCCTGCTGCGACCGGTGAGGACACCGAGCACGACGAACGCCGTTCTGGTGAGCGCGCCGGTGGCCGGGTCGTGCACCACCACCGGGCCGGGGGCGCGCATGGCGGTCGCAACGAGTCGCAGCGTGTGCAACACGTGCACCAGAGGTCGGTAGTAGGAGTAGGGGGTGCCCGCGGGGAAGAACGTGCCCAGCTTCGAACGCATCTGGTCGGTGTCCAGCAGAGTGACCTTCGGGTCGACGACGATGTTGCGAAGCAGGGTGCTTTTCCCTGCTCCGGGGAGGCCGGCGACCACGAACAGTGCGCGGTTGTCGAGGGAGAAGACCGGTTGATCGGATGTCACGATGTGCACGCCAAGATCTAACGTCGGAGGGGGCCACACCGTTCCCGAGACGTCCCTCCCACCAGTACACAGCGGTCGGAGGACGTTGACCGACCGGATCACATCACTCCAGTCAGCCTCGACTGAGCAAGCCATGACGACCGCACGGTTTTGTGGGCACAGGCGCGTGAGGAACGAATCCTCGGGCAAAGACGCAGCATCGAGGTGTGCGATCGTGACGGCTTGTCCGGTGAAGTCCGACCGGTTGCTGGGCCGGATTTCAGCATCGAGACGATGTGGTTCCACAAAGTCTTTCGAGCACAGCCGGTACTGCCTCCACGTGCCGGGATGAAGGCGAGTGAGTCCGACACCTGAGCCAAGCACGAAAAACAGCCCCGGTGCTCGGGGCTGTTCCTGTCTCCGAGGACTTACTTCTCGTCTGTGGGATAGATCCACTCCCAGCCACGACCCCGTAGTTGGTGAGAATCAACGTTCCCGACACCTCCGGCACCACTACCTCGATCGTGCCTCGATACTTTTGGTTCATCCCGAACTGCATCGGCAGATACTCGTCGGGATCGGTGCACATCCCCGACGAGGCCGGGGAAGTCACCCCGTCAGAGCCCAGCTCGGCGAAATTGCATGGACTCAGTAGCAACGACATCGCGTCGTTTGCGTCTGCTTCATCGCCGGTGGCCACACGAACGTGCAACAACAGCGTGTGCCCCTTGTCCGGCTTGACGCCGTATTCGCGACATTCGGGGTCGACCTTGATCTCGTCGATCGCGAACACCACCGACGAATCGCCACGTTCATGGATGAGACCCGCTTCTTCTTTCAACTTCTTCGGAATATTCCCTCGCTCATTTGTTTCCGGCTTGCCTTGTTGTCCTGTGTCGTGGTTTCCGCGCTGGACTCCTCCGCAGCTCAGGGCGGCTACCGGGCTGGCCTGATCCTCGGCGCACGCAGAGGTGGCAAGGAGCGGGCAGAACAGGGCAGTGAGGGCGAGGCGTCGCATCGGGTCTTCCGTAGTTATTGCATTGCGGCGTGGCGAGTTCACGATTTTCGGGTTCCGGTCCTCCGGAGATCTTCGGGGTGATCCCCGTCCATATCCGGTCCCGCCGGAGTCGTATTACGCGGGAAAGGAATCACCATGGGATTGGAAGGGAGGATCTCCCTCACTGCGGCGGCAGCGAACCAGGCATGCTCTCCACGCAGGTGGAGGTGGTTCGTTTCCATTGCAGCCGAATGGGACTGCTGACGAACCCCCGACTCCGTCTGCACACTGGACTCCTGGACAGCACAGGGGAGACAGGACATGCAGCACCTCGGAACCAACCTCCGCCGTATCCGCACCGCACGAGGCAAGTCCCTCGACGTTGTCGCCGGGCTCGCGGGCATCAGCCCCAGCTATCTCTCCCGTATCGAACGTGGCGAACGCACCCTTGATCGCCGATCGTTGATCGCCGCGCTCGCGCGTGCCCTCGACGTCACTCCCGTCGACATCGTCGGACCCGCTATACCCGTCACCGCCGACACCGGCATCGCCGACGACCAGGTGGACGCTGTGCGCGCTGCTCTCCTTGCCGTGAGCGTCGGCATTCCCGGGGGAGACGTCGTATCGTGCGACGTCCTCCGGAGCCGCGCTCACATCCTCCTGAACGCGCAGCGCGATTGCGACTACCGGACAGTGGGGGAATCCCTGCCCCAGCTCATCCGTGACGTTCATGCGTCGATCCAGGCGGGAAGAGATGTTCGCGAGCTGCTCCGACTCGCGGTGATGCTGCACGTGCAGGGCACGGCCGCGTGGCTCGGTGACATCGGCGGTCCCAGTGACCTGGCATGGATTGCGACCACTCTCGCCCGCGATGCTGCGCAGCGTGCCGAAGACCCCACCAGCATCGCGATCGCGAGCTTCGGGGTCGGCTTGGGATTGTTGGGCGAAGGGGCTTTCGAACTCGCCTCACACGTCATCACGGCAGCCGATCCCGGCACAGCATCTCCCGGCGGTCTCCATCTCTCCGGCATGTTGGCGCTCGCTTACTCGCTCACCGCAGCAGCACAGGGCGACACCACCTCCGAGACGGCCGCACTGGACCACGCCACTGACCTCACACAGCACGTCGACGGCGACTACGGATGGTTCGGGTTCGGGGCAGCGAACGTCAACCTGTGGCGCGCCTCGGCGGCACTGGAACGCGGAGATCACGCCACAGCCGCGTCCCTCACCGACCGCATCGAACCCGACTCGCTCCCCAACCCCACACGTCGAGTGGCCTACTACCTCGCCCGTGCCCGTGCCTGCGCACGCCTCCGGCACCGGCGTTCCGACGCCGTGGACGCCCTCCGCGCAGCTGAGAGAATCGCACCCGCGCGAGTCCACGGCTCACGAGTCGCGAGGGGCCTGGTGGTCGAGCTGAGCGAGCGAGCACGGGCGGACGTCGTCGGTGCTGAACTACGCGGCCTCGCCTCACGCGCCGGACTGGACCTGTAGTCCGACCAGGTGATCAAACGGAGCCTTGCCACCATGGCAACGAAACCGCGGTCACGGACACGAAGGTCGGTTGTATGACTGAACCCGCGTATCTCCTCGTTCGCCCGGTGCCCGGTGTCGTCCCGAACTCTCGGAGGGTCGTCCACCTCGTTCCCGCGCCGAATCCATACGGTGAGATTCCTCGGCGACTCACCGCCTTGTGCGGAGCTTCGTTCGTTCCCGGGATCGTTGATCGTCTCGACACCATCCGGGGAATGCCGTGCGAGACCTGTCTTGCGAGGACCCCGCGGTGACCGGCAAGCACCACCTCGCCGCTCCCTCCGAACCCGGGATGGTGCGCGCTCTCTCCGCATGTGGAGGTGGGGCGGTCACGCTTGAAGGGTTTCGGAGTTTCATCCGGCATCACATCGCTTCGATACGGCATTCGACTCGGCCGCCATGTCGTCCAGGCTTCCACCGGACAAGCCGTAGCGGTCGCTCGACCCCGATGCGGGCAGACGTGAACGGGGCCGACAGGAACAACCGAGTCCTGTCAGCCCCGTCCACCGAGCTGTCACACCGTGCGTGATCGCCGGTGTCGGCTCACTTCGCGATGGTGAGTTCCGCCTTGACGGGGTCCCACTTGTGGACCTTGGCGCCGCTTCCGGCGCCGACCTTGACCTGGGGTGTCACCACGACGGTCACGTGCTGGGTCGTGGCGGGGATCTGGAAGACCGCGTTGTCGTCGAAGGCGTTGACCAGGCTGGAGGGGTCGTTGTCCGGTTGGACGGTCTTGCCGTTGTCGAGTTCGAGATGGACGGTCGATTCGTCGTCGTCCGCTCCGGAGATGTCCACCCAGTCCACTTCGACCGAGAGATACGTCTTCCCCGGCCCGGCCCAACCGTCACCGCCGTTGCCGCGATCGAGCCAAGGGGTGGCGAAGGCGTCGACGACCGAGCCGGCGATCCGTTTCGTGCCGCCGGCCCACCCGGTGAACGTCTCCTCGAATTCCTCGGCCTTGCCGATTTCCACCCGACGGTCGACGACGTCGTAGATGTGCTCGACGTCGCTGTTGACGCGTTTCCCGTTGAGCAAGCTCAGGCTCTGGAACTTCCCGGCCGTCTCCACCTCCAGCACCGCGGCGTCCGGTGCGCTGTCCGCGGGCAGGCTGGCCACGATCGTGCCCCGCTGCATCGTGCCGTCCGCGGTGCTGAACACCTCGGCCACGTCGTTGCCGTTGATCACCACCGAGGCCACGCTGTCCGGGATGTCGCCGCGCGGCTCCCATTGCGGGTCGTCGGAGGAGTACTCGACGGCGAAGAAAGCCTGCCCTTCGGCGGGATAGACCTCCTCGATCGGCTCACCCTCGTCGTTCACGGATGGTGCGTTACCGCCGAGGTCGGCGTAGACGTCCACATCCAGGGTGTCGAGGCGCGCGACCCCGGTGATCCGCAGATCGACCCCGGGTGCGAGCACTCGGGTGCGATCGGAGTCCTCGACTTTGTCGAACCGGGCGTCGAGTGACATGCTCGTCACACCCGCGATGTCGGGTTCCGCGCGGAAAGCGTTCTCGTCGACCGACATCCGGAGGGTGTCCTCCCCGTCGCCGGCCGAAGCATGTCCATCGGTGTCCGACCCGCAGGCGGTCAATGCCAGTAACGCCACTGTTGCCACGCCTGCCAGGACACCGGGGCGTGGACGGCCCCTACGCATCGTTGTCACTTACTCCTTCGTTTCGCGGCGCGGGGAACGCAGCCGTCTGTTGGGGTGCGGGCGGCATGCCGCGCTGTTGTGGGCGCGATCGCCGGTTGCGGAGGAGTCGTGGTGGCGAAGCCTCCGAGCCCGTTCGACCGTGTGAGGCCGTGGTCAGCTTCGAGTGGTCTTAGCCGGCCGTTCCAGGTTGTCCGGATGGTATATCGCCGATTGGTGCTTTCCCGGCAGCGTGACTGGGTGGTGATCGTCCCGAGACACTCCGGCGAAAGTGTGGCACGGAAAGTGAGTGTCCGTGTTCTTACGGTGAGGTTTTTCCTGGTTCGGCCCTTCGTGCTGTGCTCGGCATCACGGTCCATGTGTCCATTGGGTACATGGTCGCGACGGTGTGATCGAACAACTTTCAAAAGGCAGGTGACCGCATGTCAGCAGCGGGGCGCGCGGTCTGCGGTGGTCGAGAAACACAGTGGTTCGTCGCTGGCCCAGCAGTCCTCGACGGGGAAGATCTGCGGTCTGCCGCCTTTTCATCGGTGGCCACCGGGTGTCGCCCCGCATCGGCCGGTGGAATCCGGAACGTGGTGAGCCTGGTTTCGGCGGTCGTTGTCAACCCCTTCTCAAGCGGTGACCATTGTGGATTGAGGGGAAGCGCTCATCGCGAACGGGGTCTCGTTGCTCGGATATGGGAATCCATAAAGGACGAACCAGTTCTCTCGGGGAGTCACGGTGAAGAAGCCGTCGTCGTGCGGTGCCGCGGGAACCTGTCGGACCCCATGCCGAGCATCCTCGAAGCTCGATCGCGGTCGAGGGGAGGGGCGAGGTGGGGGCGGGATGGGATCGCGGTTTCCGTTGCTTGCCCCGGTGAGGTGTTCGCCGAACAATCGGGCACGACACGTCAGTACGGAAAGCGGGCGGGACATGGCGAAGACACCACGAGATCGGGACGTTTCCGCGGGGACGACCGAAACGGCGGGCACCTCCTCCGGCGGGGTCGGTGGACCGTTGTCCGACCGGGCCAGGGCCCGGGACCTCGGCATCGCTCCCGGAGACCTGCCCACGGGTGAGCACAACGGCATCACCGATGTCGCAGGGGTCCGGGTCGGACAGGTGACCCTGATCGAGGGGGAGGACGTGCGGACCGGGGTGACGGCGATCGTCCCCCACCCGGGCAACGTCTATCAGGAGAAGGTCGCCGGTGGTGTGTTCGTCGGCAACGCGTTCGGGAAGCTGGCCGGCTCCACCCAGGTGTCCGAACTCGGCACGATCGAGACCCCGATCGTCCTCACGAACACGTTGAGCGTCGCGCGCGGTATCGACGGTGCCGTCACCTGGACGCTCGCCCAGCCGGGGAACGAGACGGTCACGTCGGTGAACGCGGTGGTCGGGGAGACGAACGACGGCGTGCTCAACGACATCCGAGGCCGACACGTCACCGAGGAACACGTGCTCGACGCGATCACCACCGCCACGGACGGTCCCGTCCAGGAGGGGACGGTCGGCGCGGGGACCGGCACCACCTGCTTCGGTTGGAAAGGCGGCATCGGCACGGCGTCCCGCGTCGTCGACGGCTACACCGTCGGTGTCCTCGTGCAGACGAACTACGGCGGCTCGCTGCGGGTCGACGGCGTTCCGATCGGGGAGGAACTCGAACCCCCCGACCGCGGCGCGGCCGAGACCTCGGGCGACGGTTCGTGCGTGTTCGTGGTCGCCACCGACGCCCCGCTGAGCCCGCGCAACCTCGAACGACTGGGCGCCCGCGCGGTCTTCGCCATGGCGCGCACCGGCTCCACCTTCACCAACGGCAGCGGCGACTTCGCGATCGCCTTCTCCACGTCCCCCGATTCCCGGGAACGCCCCGGGACCACCGTCCAGGACGCGAAATTCCTGCCGAACGCGGGTGTCTCCCCGCTGTTTCGGGCCGTGCTCGACGCGGCCGAGGAGGCGATCTACAACTCGCTGTTCATGGCGACGACCGTCACCGGGCGGAACGGGACCACCCGACACGCGATCCCGCTCGAGCGGGTCCGGTCCCTCCTTCACCGATACGGTCGCATCCGCGCGTGAGAGGAAGCCTCGGCCTCGCCGGTGCCGATCCGATGGGTCGGTGGTGCTGTGCGGTGGTCGGGGCAGCGCCTGTGGTGGGCGAGCCGTGTGTGTCGATCACTCCGTGGCGGAGGCGCGGGTTTCCCACATGCGGCGTCGGCGGGTGAGCACGTCGACGAGCTCGTCCTTGCGCTCGGCGACCTCGGCGTGGCTTCCCATGATGCCGACGGCGGCGACGGTCTTGCCGTCCTCGACCACCGCGACGGAGACGCCGTCCGCCTCGGTGGAGACACCGGGGGCGACCACGAGGCCGTCCCGTTGGATGTCCGTGAGGTGCTTTAGGAACCGGTCGACGAGGTCGGCCTCGGTCGGTGGGAGGGCGTTGATCTGTGCCCAGAGGTCGCGCCTTTCCATGCCCGCCAGCAGGACCCAGCCGGTGGAGGTGCGGATGAGTGAGCGGGGTACGAACCCCTCGGCGAGATACGCGTAGCGCGGGTCGGACGAGGCGTAGTCCACGTAGTAGAGGTCGCTGCCGACGACGATCGCCAGTACCGCCGTCATCCCGGTCTCGTGGTGCAGGGCCTCCAGGTCCTCGTGCGTGACGCTGGTGACGGTGGGCCTGCCCGCGAGTCGCAGGAGCAGGAACGGGGCGGGGCCCAGGGTGTATCGGCGCTCCCGTTCGTCCAGGTAACCGGTGGCGACGAGGCCGTTGACCAGACCTTGGATGGAGCTCAGCGGCGCTTCGAGTTCGCGGGCGAACTCGGTCAGGGTGACCCCGTGCTGTGAGCGTGCGGCCAGTTCGAGGATGGTCGACATCCTGTCGATCATCCGATGTCGCGGCCTCGGGCGACCGTTCGGTACGGGCTGCGTCGACACGGCATCAACACTTTCTTGATCGGTTACGGGCGAAACTCTACCCCAGCAAGGGTTGCGTAAATACGTAGAACGATGCCAGTATGCGTACCGCGTGAAGGGAGGGCGATGCTGTGCGGATGCCCTTGGAAGGCGTCGTGGTCGCCGACTTCAGCCGAGTACTGGCGGGACCGCTGGCCTCGATGACGCTGGCCGACCTCGGCGCGACCGTGATCAAAGTCGAACGCCCCGGCTCCGGCGACGACACCCGCAGCTGGGGACCACCCTGGACGAGTAACTCCAGCTCGTACTTCGAATGCGCGAACCGATCGAAACGGTCCGTGGTCCTCGACCTCGACGACGAGGAGGACCGGGCACTGGCACGTGAACTCGCCCGGCGGGCAGACGTCCTGGTGGAGAACTTCCGCGAGGGGGCGCTCGCCCGACGGGGACTCGACTACGAGTCCGTGCGCGCCATCAACGAGGGCATCGTCTACTGCTCCATCAGCGGCTTCGGCCGCCGTGCGGGGGCGGCGATGGCCGGCTACGACTTCCTCGTCCAGGCGATGGGTGGGCTCATGAGCATCACCGGCACGGAGGACGGGGAGCCGATGAAGGTCGGTGTGGCGTTGGTGGACGTCCTCACCGCCAAGGACGCCACCATCGGCATCCTCGCCGCGCTCCAGGCGCGGGCCGTGACCGGGCGGGGACAGTTGGTCGAGGTGAACCTGCTGTCCAGCCTGCTCGGTTCGCTCGCCAACCAGGCCTCCGGCTACCTCGCCACAGGCCGGTCACCGCGCCGGATGGGCAACCGACACCCCTCGATCGCGCCGTACGAGACCCTGCGCTGCAAGGACGACGTGATCGCGCTGGCCTGCGGGAACGACCGACAGTTCCGCCTGCTCGCCGAGGTGGTGGGAGCACCCGGTCTGGCGGACGACCAGCGGTTCGCGACCAACGAGGCCCGGGTGCGCCACCGGGACGAGTTGCGGGCCGCGCTCGAGCAGCGGCTGCGACAGGACACCGTCGACTCCTGGAGCACGAAGCTGACCGACGTCGGAGTGCCCGCGGGCAAGGTCGGCGACATCGCCGACGGGATCCGACTGGCCGAATCGCTCGGCCTGGAACCCACGGTGCCGGTCGGTGACTCGGCGCCACCCCAGATCAGACACCCCATCAGCTATTCGGAGACACCGGTCGTCCACTACACGGCACCACCACGGCTGGGACAACACGACGACGAGATCCGCCGCTGGCTCACGGAGGAGAGGACACGATGAGCACGACCGCGCCCCTGCCGCCGCTCGACCCGCAGGACATCGCGGGGCTGAACGAACTGCTCACCGAGGACGAGAAGGCGGTCGCCGACTCGGTCCGCAGGCTCTGCGCCGACCGAATCGACCCGTACATCGGCGAGTGGTTCGAACGCGGCGAGATCCCCGACATCCGCGGCCTGGCCAAGGAATTGGGTGAGCTCGGCGTTTTGGGCATGCACCTGGAGGGCTACGGCTGCGCCGGCATGTCCGCCACCCAGTACGGCATCGCCTGCCTCGAACTGGAAGCCACCGACTCCGGCCTGCGCTCCCTGGTCTCCGTGCAGGGCTCGCTGGCGATGTTCGCGATCTGGAAGTGGGGCTCGGAGGAACAGAAGCAACAGTGGCTGCCCCGCATGGCCGCGGGTGAGGCCATCGGCTGCTTCGGACTCACCGAACCCGACGTCGGTTCCGACCCGGCGAGCATGCGCACCCGGGCACGCCGTGACGGGTCGGACTGGGTCCTCGACGGCCGCAAGATGTGGATCACCAACGGCAGCGTCGCCGACGTGGCCGTGGTCTGGGCGCAGACCGACGAAGGGGTGCGCGGCTTCGTCGTGCCCACCGACACCCCCGGTTTCTCCGCACCCGAGATCAAACACAAGCTCTCGCTGCGTGCCTCGGTGACCAGTGAGCTGGTCCTCGACGGTGTCCGGCTGCCCGCCGACGCGGTGCTGCCCGAGGTGACCGGGTTGAAGGGGCCGTTGAGCTGCCTCAACGAAGCCCGCTTCGGCATCGTCTGGGGCGCGGTGGGGGCGGCCCGCTCCTGCCTGCAGGCGGCGCAGTCCTACGCCGCCGAACGCACCCAGTTCGGCAAACCGATCTCCGCCTTCCAGCTGACCCAGCAGAAGCTGGTCGACATGAACCTGGAGTACACCAAGGCGCTGCTGCTGGCCTTCCACCTCGGCAAACGCAAGGACGCCGGCACCCTGCGGCCCGAGCAGATCAGCCTGGGCAAGCTCAACAACGTCCGGGAGGCACTCCAGATCTGCCGCACCGCGCGGACGATCCTGGGCGCCAACGGCATCTCGCTGGAGTACCCGGTGATCCGTCACATGACCAACCTGGAGTCGGTGCTGACCTACGAGGGCACCAGCGAGATGCACACCTTGATCCTGGGGCAGGCGATGACCGGGCAGTCGGCGTTCCGGTGAGGGTCGGCGCGAGGAGACCGCGACCGCGGCATCGCCCCGATGCCCCGGACTCGGACCTGACCGACGAGGGAAACGGGAGGACGACCGGGCCGCCGTGAATGACATGACGCGGGTACCGGACTTCGTCGGCGACACGTCCATCGGCAAGGAGGTGGACGTGTCGCCGCTGGTCCCCCGCTGCCCGGAAGCGACCACTTTCGGTAACCGATTCCGATCCGTCCGTCCC
>SMEH01000552.1_pt1 | contig 15126 bp, 12 predicted proteins | sample 2456361 | NCBI WGS metagenome assembly SMEH01 (sample SAMN10132587, study PRJNA489261) | soil metagenome | isolation source: day1 control-loamy sand soil ammended | place: USA | reverse complement strand
AATACCTAAAGAGTATCATCATTACGATCCATATCTTGAAGATACAATTCATATCTCTAAAGACTCGTTACGAATGAATGAGATACTATTTGAAGACCAAGGGGAACATTAACCATTTAGTGATAAGGAAATTTTGAGCAAATCGCAAATTATCGAGAAACAAGCCCTCACTTCTGTTAGGGACATGAAGGATGACCATGAGGACATCATAGCAATATACGGTGCGAGAGAGCACAATTTAAAAAATATTGATGTGTGCATTCCGCGCAACAAACTGACCGTTATAACAGGTATCAGTGGTAGTGGAAAATCTTCTTTGGCCTTCGACACTATCTATGCAGAAGGACAGCGGAGATACATGGAAAGCTTTTCTGCCTATGCCAGAACCTTCATCGGTGATTTAGAAAGGCCAGATGTAGACAAGATAGAAGGGTTAAGCCCTGTAATTTCGATAGAACAAAAAACCACTTCTAAAAACCCACGATCTACTGTAGGTACCGTTACGGAGATATACGATTTTATGCGATTGCTCTATGCCCGAGCGTCAGAGGCATACTCGTACCTTACCGGGAAGAAGATGATTCGGCAATCTGAGGACCAGATCATCGAGCATATCATGCAACGTTATGACGGTGAAAAACTGACGCTCTTGGCTCCAGTGGTCAAAGGTCGAAAAGGGCATTATCGAGAACTCTTTGAGCAAATCAGAAAAATGGGATTTGCTAAAGCACGCGTAAATGGAGAGGTGATGGACCTCGTACCCAAAATGCAGGTTGATCGGTACAAAACGCATGACATTGAAATAGTAATCGACCGGATTATTGTAGCGCAGGAAGACCGATACAGAATAAGTCAATCTGTAGGCACGGCCCTCCTCCATGGGAAGGGAATTATGATGCTCATGGAAGCGGATGGCCAAGTGCACCACTTTTCCAAATTTCTTATGGATCCTGAAACAGGTCTCGCTTATGATGAGCCCGCTCCCAACACATTCTCTTTCAATTCTCCCTATGGTGCATGCCCCGCTTGTAATGGCCTAGGGACGATTGAAGAAATCACCGAGTCGTCCGTCATGCCTAACCCTGCACTTTCCATCAGCAGAGGCGGCATTGCTCCGCTCGGCGAGTACAGAGATATTTGGATTTTCAAACAAATAGCGGCCATACTTAAAAAGTATAAGCTCACCTTAAGCACCCCTATAAACAAAATACCTCAAGAGGTCATCAATATCCTCATGCATGGAGAAGATGAGCCTGTGGCCGTAGCCTCCAAGAAATATCCGGGTACAGACTGGAATGTCAAGTTTGAGGGCATTATCAATTTCCTTCAAAAACAAAAAGAATCGGGATCTGACAAAATCCAAAATTGGGTGAAGGACTTTATGGACATCGCCATCTGTCCAGAATGCAATGGGGCGCGCCTAAAAAAAGAATCGCTTCACTTCAAAATCGACAATACCAATATTGCTGAATTGGCCAATTTGGATATCCAACAGTTGGCCCAGTGGTTTGAAGGCCTCGAGAACCGCATGAACCACAAGCAGAATGCCATTGCAAAAGAAGTGTTAAAAGAGATCCGAAAGCGGATAGGTTTTTTGCTCGATGTAGGGCTGGATTATCTGAGCCTTAACCGCCCATTGCGGACCTTATCAGGAGGCGAAGCGCAAAGGATCAGACTGGCCACTCAAATAGGCACCCAACTGGTAGGGGTACTGTATATCCTTGACGAGCCCAGTATAGGCCTACACCAACGAGACAATGTGAAGCTAATAAAAGCATTACAGGACCTTCGAGACCTTGGAAATTCTGTGATTGTGGTGGAACATGATAAGGATATGATGCTCAACTCAGACTATATCCTTGACATTGGGCCCGGAGCTGGTAGGCATGGGGGCATGGTAGTAGCCGCTGGAACACCAGAACATTTCCTTCAACAACAGAGCCTCACGGCCGATTACCTTTCTGATCGCGTATCTATTGCCATTCCGCCCACTAGGAGAGAAGGAAGCGGGAAAAAGATGGTGTTGGAAGGAGCTAGTGGTAATAACCTCAAGCATGTAAACTTGACATTGCCGTTGGGCAAGATGATCTGCATTACGGGTGTATCTGGAAGCGGAAAGTCCACTTTAATACACGAAACGCTCTTCCCGCTGCTCAACCAGCACATATACCACTCCAAACAGCACCCTCTGCCTCACAAATCGCTGAAAGGGCTAGAACATATCGACAAGGTGGTAGAGGTAGACCAATCCCCTATTGGCCGGACGCCACGATCCAACCCTGCTACCTATACAGGAGTATTTACCGATATACGGGCTTTGTTTACAGAACTGCCAGAGGCCAAAATTAGAGGCTACAAGCCTGGAAGGTTCTCCTTTAATGTAAAAGGCGGCCGCTGCGAATCTTGCGAAGGTGGTGGTATGAAGCTGATCGAAATGGACTTCTTGCCTGACGTGCATGTGCCCTGTGAGGTTTGCAAAGGGAAGCGCTATAACCGGGAGACCTTGGAAGTGAGGTTTAAAGGCAAGTCGATTGCAGACGTGCTGGACATGACTGTAGAAGAAGCCGTCACTTTTTTTGAACATCAGCCTAAAATCTATCGGAAAATACAAACTTTGCAAGAAGTGGGGCTAGGCTATATTACTTTGGGCCAACATGCCACGACACTTTCTGGAGGGGAAGCGCAGCGTGTAAAACTGGCTACAGAGCTTTCAAAAAAGGATACCGGAAAGACTTTTTATATCTTGGATGAGCCCACCACTGGGTTGCACTTTCAAGACATCAAACACCTACTAGAGGTCTTGAACAAACTGGTGGACAGAGGGAATACCGTACTCATCGTAGAACATAACCTCGACGTAATCAAAGTAGCTGACCATATCGTAGACCTAGGCCCTGAGGGCGGCGAAAAAGGAGGACAGATCGTATGCCAAGGAACACCGGAAGAAGTAGCCAAGAATAAGAAAAGCTATACGGCACTTTATTTGAAAGATGAGCTTAAAGCAAAATGAGAGATTTCTTTAAGGAGCTATTCGAATACAACCATCACTGCAACCAGCAGTTGTGGAAAACATTGAATGGAAACCTTGACAAAATGCCCGAAAAATCGGTTCAGCTATACTGTCATATCCTCAATGCCCACCAAATTTGGAACAACAGGATAAATGCTGAGCAGCCACTTTATAAAGTTTGGCAGATGCAGCCTATTCAAGACTGCCAAGCCATTGACCAGAAAAATTTCGAACACTCTTTGAGGATATTGGATAGTTTTGAGTTAAATGATTCAATTTTATATCAAACTACTAAGGGACAATCCTTTAAGAATACCATACGGGACACGCTTTTTCATGTCATCAATCATTCCACCTATCATAGGGCACAAATTGCTGCCCAAATGAGACAAGCCCAAATTGAGCCGATGGCCTCGGATTATATATTTTATAAACGTTGACGAGGAAGGTTTATAGGATAAAAGACGAACCTTAGGAAGGCTTCGGCCCTCTTTATAATACTACAAAGGTTATTATCACCTTATAGGTCTCTGGTGGTCCCTTCCAAGGGTGCTTTCCGATACTTTCCCGTTGTCATATTTATTAGACACCTTTCGAACACAACCCTTGGAGGGTTCAAATTCCGCTGGAGGTTGAGGAGTTTGCAGCAGCGCCCCTGATGGTAGCGGTTACCCCGCCAAGGGGAGGTGCTTTGTGGGTAGGGGCGGAGTAGTAGCGGACAGCAGGATAAGGCGCCCAAATGATTTTAATTTGCAATAACCTAGCCACCCCATTGCTTCATCCATTCTACTACCAATGGGAACTGGTCTTTGGGGGCATCGGGGTGAGTGAGTATGTTGACATGATCGTAGTCGTGCAGGTGGCCTGTGGCTTTGGAGAGCAATACAAACTTGTCTTGGGTGCCACCTACTTCTTTGATGAGTTTCTGAACGTCCGTGGGATGTCCCAAAAAGGCATCATTCTTTCCTGCCAGGTATAATGTGGGCGGAACGACGACTTCCTTAAAGGCAGCGTTGTAGTCGAACCCATCGACCAAGTCTATCCATTTTCTCTTGTAAACCCAATCGACCACTTGCCGGTGATAGTGTTTTGGTTCGTTGTCGCTGCCGATCTTTAGATGCTTGGAGGGAAAATAACCATAGATGTTGGCCAAGATCTTTCCTATGATGTTCCATACGATGTCTACTTTAAATATCCTTTCCGGATGTACTACTGAGATCCTTCTTTTGGTAGCGAAAAAGCTCATGGAGGCGATCCCTGCTCCGCCAAACCTGGCCACATAGGCCAGCATCAGCACCCCGCCCCAAGAATGGGCTACCCAATGTTGCTTCCTATTGCCCTTGATTTCGTCTATAAAAGATTTGAAGGCCGGGATTTCTTCTACAATGGCAGTGGTTTGGTTGTCTGGTGTATTGCGCGCAAGTGGCGGCTTGCTTTTTCCTCTAGCACTCATGTCCACCACAAAAACATCATAGCCTTGCAAGGCCAAGTAAGGGGCCAAGCCCTGCATCTTTCTCGAATAAAATATGCGCCCATCTTCCATGCTTCCGTGCAGCATCGCTACTGGCTCCCCACCATTGTCTACAAACAAACGCTTCACATGTAGCGAATTTTTGCCCGATGCAACATAGTACGATTCTTTAATGATACGACCCATAAACTATCCTCCTATAAAACCTCATAACGCTAAAAAACGTGCACTCCACACATCCTGACCATGAGGGTTAAACATTTTTCTTTAACTTCGCCCCATGCACAATACAGACCAAATCATAGCTGCATTCAGCGCAAGAGACAAGGCCTTTACTGCTTCGTCAGAAAAGCTGTCCAAGCAATACAACCGACTATCTTTGGCAAGGATCGCCCTTTTTATTTGTGCAGTGGTAGCGCTTATTTACTTCGCCAATGCTAGGGACTTTACAGCCGTGTCGGTCATAGCCGTGATTTTTCCAATCCTCTTTGGCATCCTACTCAAGATACACAACAAAATTGCCTATGAAAAGGCACACGCCCTTTTCTCCGCCAAGATCAACCAGCAGGAGCTGCTGCGGCTGGATAGGAATTTGAAATCATTTGACACGGGTGAACGATTTATGGACGCCAATCATCCTTATCTGGCCGACCTGGATATATTTGGCAAAAATTCGCTGTTCCAACTGCTCAACCGTTGTACGACAGCATCTTCCAAACAGTTGTTGGCCAACTGGATGAGCCAAGCGGCACCAGCAGATGAAATAATGGCTCGGCAAAGGGCTGTCCAAGAGCTGTCGCCCATGATTGATTGGCGGCAGGATTTTCAGGCGAGGGGCATGCACTATGAAGACAAGGAAAGCAATGTGCGAACGCTTCTGGAATGGCTGAGCAGCCCAACGCAGTTTGCCGGAAAGCCTATCTACCGCATCATTGTTTTTGTCTTCCCAGTAATTGCCATTGCGGCCCTAGTGGGCTACTTCTGGGGCTATTGTCATTACATTATTCCTTTATTGGCGATCGTACTAAATCTGGCAATCATGAGGAAAGCCACCCCCGTGGCAGCCGACACGCAAGAGAAAACCTACCAAAGCATCAAATCGCTCAAGGCTTATCAGGCCATGATCGAAAAGATCGAGCAGCAGAATTTTGAGTCGAAAAAATTGGCCACTCTCAAGTCGCGCTTTTCGCACGACAGCTTTAGTGCAAGCCACAAGATACATCAACTGAGCAGGATATTAGATTGGCTCAACGCTAGAAATAATGCCTTTTACTTTTTATTTAACATCATCTTATTGCTTGATATACGCCTACTTTTGATAGCAGAAAAATGGAAGGCACAAGCCCAGGCAGACGCCTCAAAATGGTTTGATGCTATTAGCGAGATAGAGGCACTGACAAGTCTTGCGGGATTTGCCCACGCTCATCCTCATTATACCTTCCCACAGTTGTCTAGTGCACCACACGTTTATCAAGCCACGGCCATTGGCCACCCTCTGCTTAAGCGACATGCGCGCGTCGCCAATGATTTTCAGCTTGAGGGGAAAGGCAATATCATCGTATTGACTGGCTCAAACATGTCGGGGAAGAGCACCTTCCTGAGAACATTAGGAATTAATGCCGTCTTGGCTTTTATGGGAAGCTGTGCGTGTGCAAGCGCGTTGACGATAGGCCGGTTTCAAGTATTTACCAGCATGCGGACCTTGGACTCTTTGGAAGAAAGCGTTTCATCATTTTATGCAGAACTGAGAAGGCTCAAACAACTTTTGGATTTGGTGAACGAGGCGACTCCAGTATTCTTTATGTTAGATGAAATCCTGAAAGGCACCAATTCTCATGACCGACATAAAGGAGCAGCGGCATTGATCCACCAGTTGGCCAAGCAGAATGCCTTCGGTCTTGTTTCGACCCACGATTTGGAACTGGGCGCTCTTGCTACACAGTCGGACAACATCTTAAACTATAGCTTTACAAGCACCATCGAAAAAGGGGAAATCTATTTTGACTATAAGCTGCGACAAGGGATCTGTGAAAGTTTCAATGCTACCGAGCTTATGAAAAAGATGGGAATAGAGGTGGGGAGCTAGATTTAAGATATAAGACGCTAAATTTTTAGACAGTAGGCAATAGACGGTGGACGGCTGGTAATAGCAATAGGCAAAATGGAGGGTCGCTCCGTTGAGCCATCCAGAAAAAATCTTGGGCAATAGATAGAGCAGTAGACAATGGGAATAGGCAAATGATGGCAGAGGAAAAAGATAGGTAGGGAACAATAAGCCGTTGGCAAAAATAAAACCTTTACATTTGCAGAGGTTTAAAAGCAGTTATTAAAATTTAAGCAAATCATATAAAGATGAATCTTGATATCAATGCAACTTTAGGGATCCTAGGAGGCGGACAATTGGGCAGGATGCTGATTCAATCGGCCATTGACTTCAACATAGATGTACGAATACTCGACCCCGATGCCAATGCTCCTTGCAAGGACATTGCCATGCATTTTACCCATGGTTCGCTCACCGACTTCGATACGGTATATGAGTTTGGCAAGCACTGCGATATCATCACTATCGAGATCGAGAACGTCAATACCGATGCACTCAAAAAATTACAGTCTGAGGGGAAAAAAGTTTACCCACAACCCGAAGTCATTGCGCTGATCCAGGACAAGCGGAAGCAAAAGCAATTCTACAAAGAAAAAGGCATTCCCACAGCAGATTTTGTGCTTACAGAAGACCGTGCCGATGTAGCCAAACTGGTTCAAAAGCTTCCTGCCGTGCACAAGCTGGGGCAAGAAGGCTACGATGGACGTGGGGTAAAAGTCCTCAGGACCGAGAAAGACATCGAGGAGACATTCGACAAGCCAGGTCTTTTAGAATCCCTTATCGATTTTGATAAAGAAATAGCCGTGATAGTGGCCAGAAATGCCGCTGGACAAATCCATGCGTTCCCTACCGTAGAGCTATCCTTCCATCCCGAGCACAATCTGGTGGAGTACCTGTTTTCACCAGCTTCTATAAACCAAGCGCATGAGCAGAAAGCCCAAGCCGTGGCACTACAGGTTATCGAATCATTGGATATGGTAGGTCTTTTGGCCGTCGAGATGTTCCTCACAAAAGACGGAGAAATACTGGTCAACGAGATCGCTCCCCGACCACACAACAGTGGGCACCAGAGCATCGAAGGCAACATCACCTCCCAATTTGAGCAGCACCTGCGCGCCATATACAATATGCCGCTGGGGGCTACCGACATTGTGATCCCTTCTGCCATGGTCAATCTGTTAGGAGAGGACGGCTATTCCGGCCCTGCTAAGTACGAGGGGCTGGCAGCGCTGCTTCAGGTCAAGGGTGCGCACTTGCACCTTTATGGCAAAAAACTCACCAAACCATTTAGGAAGATGGGCCATATCACCCTTGTAGACCACGACGAACAGGCCCTACGGGAAAAAGCAAAATCAGTAAAAGCAATATTAAAAGTAAAAGCATGAGCACCTCAAGCACAAAACCTATCATTGGGATCATCATGGGCAGCCAGTCAGATCTCAACGTCATGTCTGAAGCTGCGCAAATCCTAGAAGAGCTACAAGTTCCATTCGAAGTCACAATCGTATCCGCGCACAGAACTCCTCTTAGGATGGTCGAGTATGCCGAAAAAGCTAGAAGCAGGGGCCTCAAGGCGATCATCGCAGGCGCAGGTGGGGCAGCACATCTTCCAGGCATGGTGGCATCGCTTACCAGCCTGCCAGTCATCGGCGTTCCCGTAAAATCTTCCAACTCCATCGATGGCTGGGATTCTGTCCTATCCATTCTACAAATGCCCGGAGGCGTGCCAGTAGCCACCGTAGCCTTAAATGGAGCCAAAAACGCAGGGATTCTCGCAGCCCAGATCGTAGGCAGCTACGACGCCCAAATCGCTAAAAACCTTGATGATTATAAATCGTCCTTGAAGGAAAAAGTGGAGGAATCTGCTCAACAATTAGAACAAAAGGGGTACAAAAATTTCTAATACCAATCGGCGAAAAGATAATGGCGCCCATATTTCAATGTTGATTTGGGCGGCATTTCTGGCTATCGCTTCAAGTCCGGCCACGCACTAGCCATTTCGCACTGCGGGCTTTTCGCTCTATCCAGGCCGCTGCTACCCTTATCATTCAGCAGAAGTGGCCTGAAAAGCCCCACCCCCCCCAAACACTTTCTATTCTACCCCTTCTTTATGAAGGTCAGCTTTTTTGTCCTTCTTTTCAGCATTGGCACCCTCTTCTTGGGTTGAGATATCCAATACAACCTTCTCAGTCTTATTTGGCCATATAAGAGATGCTATGATCGAAATGGTAATTGCAAGAATAATTATGCCAAATGAGGCATAACTAGGCAGCTTCAGATCTATAATCTCCAAGAACATCTTGGCACCAATAAAAACAAGCACGAAGGATAAGCCTTTTTGCAGATAATGAAACTTGCCTAAAACACCCGCCAACAAAAAGAACATAGCACGGAGCCCCATCACAGCAAAAATATTGGAGGTATAAACAATAAACTCATCTTGCGTAATCGCAAATGCCGCTGGGATAGAATCGACAGCAAATATTAAGTCGGTCGTCTCTATGAGCACCAGCACCAAAAACAAAGGAGTAAAGTAAAGCTTATTATACTTGGTAAATGTGAATTTTCCGCCATGATCGCTGCTGGTGATACGAAAGAACCTTCGCACAAATTTGATCACGGGGTTGTCCTCAGGGTCAAAGTCACTTTCACCATCATCCTTGAACATCTTTACCCCAGAATAGATCAAAAACGCTCCAAAAATATAGAGAATCCAATGGAACTGGCTGATGAGCATGGCCCCCAAAAATATGAATATGGCCCTGAAAACAATTGCGCCTAAAATGCCCCAGAACAATATCCTGTGGTAATGTTCTTCCTTTACATTAAAATATTTTAGGATGAGTATGATAACAAAGATGTTGTCAACAGAGAGCGCCTTTTCTGTAAAGTAAGCCGAGAAATATTCGAGCGCCTTGTCGGCACCACCATCATAGTAATAAATGCCCACGCCGAAAGCTACGGAAATAGCCACCCAAAAAATGGACTGGTAGAGGGCCGACTTGTTGCTGATCTTACCTGGATTCTTATGCAGAATACCCAAGTCAATCACCAAGAACCCTATTACCACTATTCCAAAGACCAAAAAAAGCCACTGTTCTTGATCATTGAATGAAAAAATTTCCATATATTCTTTGCTATATTAGGTAATAAAATCAAAACAGCAACTTGGCAAAGATAGGATAATTGCATTAAATAAATATATTTTTTTAACATATTTATTTAATACATTGTCTAGGCCTACCTAAAGTCATAAACCATAATGGCTTGATAGCTGTTGTAAAAAAAATATCTATCATGGAAATTCCATTTCTAGACATGATCTTTAGCGGCATAGCCTATGTTATGCTTGTCTATTTTATGATAAAGGTATTGCACCGTAGAATTCCCCCACCAAAAGATGACAATGGAGGCGGAGGCATCAGCATAGATGCTGTGCCTCCGTTAGATCTTCCACCAGGAGTTGTTCCTCCAGGCTCACCAGTCACCTATAAAAAGGAGCAAGAACCAAAAGAAGTTTCTTACTGATATACTAAATTTGATTACTGCCATTGTCAACTGCCTACTTATTAAAAGTCCAGTGTCTGAAGTTAATTTCTCGCAAACCAAGCTTACGCAAAGGACGCAAGGGCTTCATCATTCACAACTTAACACCTATCATTTCATTGCTACATTCGCACATCAGCCAATGGATACATTTAATATTTATTTCAAATATTTATCGAGCCACTCAAAGAAAACACTGTGCCACAAAAGGCCATTATGAACGCCCAATACCCAATGCCCCTCATCCGGATAATATAAGAACTTACTCGGGATGCCTCTTAGCTGAGCAGCATTAAAAGCTTCCATTCCTTGACTTACAGGCACCCTATAATCTTTCTGTCCATGGATAACCAAGATGGGTGTATCCCAATTTTGGACAAACTTATGCGGAGAGAAGGTTTCATATGCTTCTTTGTGAGCACTATCCCAATAAGGTCCTCCTACATCCCAGTTAGCAAAGAACATTTCCTCTGTAGTCCCATACCAACTGGTCAGGTTAAACAACCCTGCATGAGAGACTAAAGCCTTAACAGATCGTCTATTGCTGACAAATAATCTTTCATGGCCTGGCCTCCCCAGTCCTTGCTAATGGCATCATTCCACTCTTGCCCAAAAGTGGGCAACCCCCTTCTGTTGGGGGCTATAATGATATAGTCATTAGCAGCCATCAGTTGAAAATTCCATCGATAAGAAAAAAACTGGCTTACCGCACTTTGAGGGCCACCTTGGCAATACAAAAGGGCAGGATATTTTTTATTGGGGTCGAAGTTGGGTGGATAAATTACCCAAGCGAGCATGTCCTTTCCATCTGTAGTTTTGACCATGCGCTTTTTCACATCACCCATCTGAATGTCTTCTAAAAGTGTCTGATTCGTGAAGGTCAATTGCTGCTCATCCGCCTTTTTAATGTTGATCCGGAATAATTCCGCCGGCATCGAAATGGTATTTTTATGCCCAATGATAAACTTATTCCCCGCTACAGCAAAACTATTGTAATTGTGCTCACCAGCAGTCAAAGCCCTCAAATCGGTCAACTTCTGAGGCTTCTTGCGCGAAAGTGCTTCTACTATATTGAGTTCGTAAATCTGATAAGTGGCATTGACACCAGCAATAAGGTAGATTTTCTTTCCATCGCTGCTCCAATGCAATCCAGTCACAGAGGCATCTAACTCGTCGGTTACCTTGTGAATTCGGCCCGAAAGAAAATCATATATGTGCAGCACATTCTTATCCGACTCAAAACCCGCCCTTTCCATGCTCAGCCAAGCGAGCCTATTACCTCCAGGAGAGAAAACAGGATGGGTATCATACCCTAACATTCCTTCCGTCAGGTTTTTGGTCGTGCCACTTTCAAGATCATACAAGTAAATATCGGAATTGGTGCTCTCAGCATATTCTTTCCCGCTAACCTTCTTTGCCACGTATGCAAGCGTCTTTCCGTCAGCACTCCAAGCAATGTCTTCGATACCACCAAATGGCCTTTGAGGGCTGTCGAACTTCTCCCCTTCCATGATGTCTGTTGGATCACCCTTTACTTTACCTGCTTCGGTATCGTAAGAGGCATAAAAAACATGTGAGTAGAGGTCGTCACTCCATTCGTCCCAATGGCGATACATTAGGTCGTCGAAAATCATGGCATTGGCCTGATCAAGATGCGGATATTTATCATGGACAGTGCTGTCCAACTTTACTTCCATCGAAAAGGAGATGTGCTCCATTGTTGGCGAATAAGCAAAATTGCTAATGCTCTCCTCGAAATTAGTGACCTGACGCTTCTCGGTGCCATCAGGATTAATTTCCCATAACTGCATTGTGCCCGACTCTACAGATAGGTAGCCAATCTTCTTTCCGTCTGGCCGCCATCTTGCATTATAGGCACTACCCGTCAGATTTGTGATCTTTATGCTTTCACCTCCTTCTACTGGAATAGTGTATAACTGTCTGTTGCCTTTGTTGGCTTCCAAGTCATAATAGGTGATCCCATAGAGCACACTTTTGCCATCGGGAGATACCTGTTCGTCACTTACACGCCCAAACTCCCATAATCGCTCGGGAGTCATTCTATTTTGGGCCACACAGAGTGCGCTTACGAAAAATAAGAGCAAGAAAAAAGTAGTGATTTTTTTCATTGTATATCAGTATTGAGTTGAAAGTATAGAATCTGCATTAAAGATAGCAATATCCCCTTTCAGCATAATACTAGATTGCCGCTTTTTAGTTGTGCATAAGAAACAACATTGATCCTTATGGTCTCGCCGTAAAAGAATTACGGACTATCCATAGAAAAAAGAGTTTAATACCTTAATTTTGTCATTTGTAGTGACTATAGGGATATGGGCAAAACACCTATAGTGATGCAAATTGTTCGAATCAAACAGATTGTTGCTAAAGCATTTCTGTAAACAAAATTCTCAAAAATCAAAAAAATGAAATTAGCCGTTGTAGGAGCGACAGGACTAGTAGGAAGCGAAATCCTGCGCGTGATGGAGGAGAGAAACTTCTCTTTCGATGAATTATTGTTGGTAGCTTCAGAAAGCTCAGTGGGCAAGGAAATAAAATACAAGGATAAAGGGTACAAGATCATCAGTATCCAAGAAGCTGTTGACAAGAAACCCGACATCGCTATTTTCTCTGCTGGGGGTTCTCTTTCATTGGAGTGGGCCCCGAAATTCGAAGCTGCCGGCACAATAGTAATCGACAACTCATCGGCTTGGCGCATGAGCCCCAATCATAAATTGATTGTGCCTGAGATCAATGCCCATACTTTAAGGATTGATGACAGGATCATCGCTAACCCCAACTGCTCTACAATACAAATGGTGGTTGCGCTGGCTCCTTTGCATAAAAAATACAAAATCAAACGCATCGTGGTTTCTACCTACCAGTCTGTAACAGGTACAGGTAAAAAAGCAGTAGACCAGATGATGGATGAGCGTGCTGGCAAGGATGGGGAAAAAGTATATCCTTACCAAATCGATATGAATGTGTTGCCGCATATCGATGTATTCTTGGATAATGGCTACACCAAAGAGGAGATGAAAATGGTGAACGAAACCAAAAAGATCTTTGGTGACGACAGCATTCGAGTGACTGCCACTACTGTCCGTATCCCTGCAATTGGAGGCCATTCAGAAGCCGTCAATGTTGAGTTCGAAGAAGATTTCGACCTTGATGAAGTGCGAACGCTATTGAGCAATGCTCCTGGGGTAGTGGTAGAAGATGACGTCAAGAATTTGAAATACCCTATGCCGATAACAGCACATCGTAAAAATGAAGTGTTTGTAGGAAGGTTAAGAAGAGATGAGTCTCAACCCAACACCTTGAATATGTGGGTAGTGGCTGACAACTTGAGGAAAGGCGCTGCTACCAATACCGTCCAAATTGCTGAATACCTGGTAGAGCACGATTTGGTATTAATACCCGAGCGCAAAGGAGCTTGATCGAGCAGTTAACAACCCTCGAGGTTCAGGAATTCATTAAAAGGCATGAGCATGATGACCCCAGTGCATTGATGCTTCAAGCCCGAAAACACCCAGACTTGCCTTTTAGGGAGATCGTACAGCAAATTCAGTCTCGCAAGAAGGCAAGTCAAAAATTACCAGAATGGCATGGAAAGCAAGGGGTCGTCTTTCCACCGCCATTATCTATGGAACAGTGCAGCTCAGAAGTCACAGCACGTTTCAAATCAAGCCTCGTTTCTGGGAAAACTATGGCAGACCTTACTGGAGGTACTGGCATCGATACTTACTATTTGAGCCAATCTTTTCAGGAGTGCCATTATGTAGAGCAAAACGCACTGCTTTGCGCTATTGCTCAACATAACTTCGGTCTGTTTTCGCGGCCAATAGCTGTCCACAACCTTAGTGCCGAAGCGTATTTAGGTGCTCTCAAATCACCCCTTGACTTTTTATATATCGACCCTGCCAGGAGGGGTGAAGGAAACAGCAAGGTTTTCCTGCTAGAAGACTGTACGCCAGACATTGTCAGCCTTCAAAAGCTCCTGCTTGAGAAGGCAGAAACTGTTATGATCAAGACCGCACCGCTTTTGGACATTCATCAAGCAGAAACTAAACTCTCGCACATTCAGTCCATCTATATTGTTGCCGTAGCCAATGAGGTAAAGGAAGTACTTTATGTGCTTCATGACCGACCAACCACTACCCCACTGATTCATGCGGTTAACCTCTCGGCTACGAATGCTACTTTCTCCTTTACTCGGGAGGAAGAAAATGCAGCGGATGTCTCCTACTCCACACCTTTAAAGTACATCTACGAACCCAACAAAGCCATTCTTAAAGGAGGTGCGTTTAAGCTGATCTGTAATAGATTTGGTGTTGAAAAGTTGCACCCCAACAGCCATCTCTACACCAGCGATGTATTGCATGAATTCCCTGGGAGAGCTTTCGAATGCCTTGCGGCAGTTCCTTATAAAAAGCAGGCCATCCTACCTTATTTGGCGGATAAAAAGGCCAACATCACCACAAGAAACTTTCCCGACACCGTCCAAACGATCAAGAAGAAAATGGGCATCCAAGATGGCGGAGAAACGTATCTTTTAGCCACCACCAATATAGAAGATAGGCCAGTAGTGTTGGTTTGTAAGAAGGTGGGGAAACCAACCTTCTAAGGGCATGAAGTAAATAAGACAGCAATATCATTGGGTTTTTATTCTGCTGCTCGTTCATTGCGATCGGTGTGACAATATCCTGGACAGGACGGAAAATAGCGAATGCTACTAATACCAGAACAGGATTGAGAATACCATAAGTGAAGCAATCTATAAGCTAACATCTATAAGAGCAACTTTTCTTCGTGCATCGTGTCCTCAAGAACCCAGCAGAAAGCCGAAAAAGTTCTAGCGCTAGTCCGGATTTGCAATCCGGACTTATGACCCAAGGATTTGTAATCCTTCTATCTGGAAAGCGGAACCCCTTCGCCGTGGGGCGTGTCTCCACGACCCACCACCTGGGAAATAGATTTCACCGATCTCTATGT
>SMEH01000310.1_pt1 | contig 15233 bp, 10 predicted proteins | sample 2456361 | NCBI WGS metagenome assembly SMEH01 (sample SAMN10132587, study PRJNA489261) | soil metagenome | isolation source: day1 control-loamy sand soil ammended | place: USA | reverse complement strand
TGATTCTGTGTCCGGCATTTTCAATCGCGTTACGTACGCCTAATCTATCAAATACCTGCATGGCATTACTGGCCATCGCAATGCCTGCCCCAACTGGCTTAATTTCGGGAGCACCTTCAAAAACTACCACTTTTACACCCGCTTTTTGCAATGCCAGGGCGGTTGTTAATCCGCCGATACCGGCACCAATGATTGCGATAGGATCCGCCAAACTGTTCATTTAACTCTTCGCCTTTTAATAGCCCTTGAGAAAGTTTTGCTAAATCTAAAGCTTGTAAAACTGCTTGTAGCGGTGATTGTATGTAACTTAATATAATAAATGGTGCAATGATTTTAATAAATATGACACCGCTTGTTGAGTTGTACAGGATCGTCATGAACGGCTCTGCTAAAATATATAAAATTACGATTGGTAGTGCACCGGTTATGACACAAAATTTTAAAGCTTGTTGGATCCGTTTTTCAGCTGATGCAAAATTTTTTACTGAAACGGCTTCTGATATGGCTGGAACAAGGGCTGTACTTAAGGCAAAAGTAATAAAAGACGGTAAAAATAATAGAGGTAAAGCAAGTCCTGTTAAAGCGCCATATTGTTTTGTTGCCATAACTGCTGATAAACCGGAAAGTGCTAAAGCTTGTGTGACAACAATTGGTTCTAAGAACCAAGATAACGATCCAATCATACGACTCCCGGTTGTAGGAATGGCAATGGTCATTAATTCTTTAAAAATTGGACGGGTACTTGTTAAACTTTTAAAAAAGTTCTTTCTTAGAGGGAAGGCTTTCCTTAGTTTGAACATGGTGATTAAATAAATAAATGAAGCAAGTTCACCGATAATGGTTGCAACCATTACAGCCGCTGCTGCAAATTCAATTCCATAAGGTAAGGCGATTCTTGTTAAGATAGCGATAAATATGATTCGAATGAACTGTTCTATTAATTGGGAGTAGGCTGAAGGCTTCATGTTTTGTTTACCTTGGAAATAACCTCGTATGATTGAACTTACCGCAATAATTGGAATCACCGGTGCTATAGCAATAATTGGATAGACAATTCGTTCATCCGTAAAGATCGTTTTTGCAAGAATGGGTGCTCCAAATAATAATAATGGTGTAAAAATAATGGACAAGGTTAAAGTGGTAACAAGCGATACGACTAAAATCTTCTTTATTTTTCTTGAATCCCCTAATGCTTCGGCTTCAGCCACCCGCTTCGAAATGGCTACAGGTAAACCCATTTGTGTAAGGGTTACGACTAAAATAAACGTCGGATAGGCCATCATATATAACCCTACACCTTCTTCTCCAATAAAACGGGCAATTAATATTCGATTAATAAAGCCTAAAATTCTCGTGATTAATCCAGCAAATAAAAGGATTAACGTTCCTTTCAAAAATTTTGACATTTATTTCCCAGCCTTCTCAAATCCGTATTTTTCCTTTACAATGATATATATGCGAATAGTAGGACAAACCATGACTAAATTTGTAAGAATTTACAGACTTGTTTTTCTTGCTTGGACAAGCGCGTTATAATGAAAATTAGTTATCGTTTCATTGGATTTTTTTATATTAAAGGAGGATTATGAAGGTAATGGAGCACCCTTATACAAAATTTCGGCCAGAGCTGGAGATTGTCTTGCAATCCAAAGTTGATGAATTTGCAATATACGAGTATACCGAATTAACAACGGATCGCTTGTGGGAATTTTTGATCATGAAAAAATGGGCAAAACCAAAGGAAAATATTCATTTATATGAGCTTGTAAGTGACATTCTTTCTTTAAGAGTTAGCGATATTATGACCTTTCAAACGGTAGAGCATTTAAAAGGACCAGATTGGTTTTCAGAAGAAGGGATGAATGACTTACAAGCATTATTAAACCCTAAAAAAAATTGACAGTGAAAACATACTGTTTCATAATGAATTTATTCGATTTACTTAAGCTATTAAATAAAAGGACTACTTCATTTCGTTGCTTTTATAAACTAAATGAGTTCTCTCTTATTTCTAGGTCTTGTTTATAAGAAAGACAACATAAGTAAGTTTTGAATTTATATTTTATCTTTTCATCTCAGGGTGTTCTCTTTTAAGGAGGATTTTTAATGGTAAAAAAGAATCGAATTCTATCTTTTGTTCTAATCATATTCGCATTTGCTGCATTAATTGGATTGACAATTAAAGATATCGTTAGTGATGTAAAACTGGGTTTGGATTTACAAGGTGGTTTTGAGGTTCTGTATGAAGTCAGTCCATTAAATGAAGGCGATCAAATCAATAGTAACACGTTAGCAAGTACAGCTGATGCACTAGATCGACGAATTAATGCACTTGGTGTCAGTGAACCAAGGATTGAAATAGAAGAAGGAAATCGCATCCGTGTGCAACTGGCTGGAGTGGAAGATCAACAACAAGCAAGAAAAATGTTATCGACAACGGCAGAACTTACATTTCGAGATGCCAATGATAAAGAATTATTAAATGGGTCTGACCTTGTCGAAGGCGGTGCAAAACAAGCTTTTGACCAAACAAACAGACCGATTGTCACTCTTCAATTAAAGGATGCCGACAAATTTGCCGAAGCAACGAAACATGTCCTTCAACAATCAAACAATGTGATGGTCATTTGGTTAGACTTTAATGAAAATGAAGATTCTTTTGCTAAAGAAATTACTAAGGAAAACCCCAAATATATTTCTGCACCGGCGGTAACGGAGGTTATTCGCAGTACAGAAGTTCAAATCACAGGGGACTTTACGGTTGAAGAGGCACAAAACTTAGCAAATCTCTTAAATGCAGGTTCTTTACCGGTGAAACTTACAGAAATATATTCAACCTCTGTCGGTGCCCAATTTGGTGTTGATGCATTACAAAAAACGGTTTTCGCTGGTATTATCGGTATTGCCGCTATTTTCCTATTCATGCTTTTCTACTACCGATTACCAGGTTTAGTAGCCGTCATTGCACTAACAGTATACATATGGTTAATTTTATTCGTATATGAAGGCTTAAACGCTGTTTTGACATTGCCGGGAATCGCTGCTTTAGTATTAGGAATTGGTATGGCTGTGGATGCAAATATCATTTCTTATGAACGGCTTAAAGAAGAATTGCGTGTTGGTAGATCCCTTCAGGCCGCCTTTAAAGAAGCAAATAAATCTTCTTTTATTACAATATTTGACGCACAAATTACGACTTTAATTGCCGCCATTGTGTTATATGTTTATGGTGAAAGCTCAATTAAAGGTTTTGCGACAATGTTAATTGTCAGTATCCTATTAAGCTTTATTACGAATGTGTATGTATCTAGATTTCTTCTCGGATTCCTTGTTCATAGTCGTCTATTTGATGGGAAATTACGTTTATTCGGTGTAAAACCATCGGAGATTCATGAATTAAAAGAAGGTCTTGAAACAACAGAATTAACGACGAAATTTGATAAAATTGATTTTGTCAAACATAAGTCGAAATACTTTACAGCATCAGGTGTCCTACTTTTAGCCGGGCTCGTTTTACTCATTATCTTTAAATTGAATTTATCAATCGATTTTACAAGTGGTACCCGGATTGAAATTATGTCTGATTCGGAAATAACAACAGAAGAAGTGAAAAACGAACTTGCAAAATTCGATGTTGAGACCGATGATATTGTTATTTCTGGAGAAGACCATGATAGAGCGACTGCCCGTTATAAAGGGACATTGGAACAAGACGAAATCAATGATATGAAAGCTTATTTTCTAGATAAGTATGGAGTAGATCCGAATATTAGTGTTGTAACACCAACGGTCGGTAAAGAGATTGCTAAAAATGGTATGACGTCGGTAGCGATTGCATTTGTTGGTATCAGTATATACGTTGCACTCCGTTTTGAATGGAGAATGGGTTTGGCTGCTGTACTCGCCTTAATTCATGATGCATTCTTTATGGTAGCTGTTTTCAGTATTACTCGATTAGAAGTTGACTTGAACTTCATAGCTGCTGTATTGACCGTTATTGGCTTTTCGATCAATGATACAATTGTGACTTTTGACCGTATGCGTGATCATTTACGGAAGCATAAAAAGATTCGTGAATATCATGTGCTAGAAGAAATTGTTAACAAGTCGTTGCGTCAAGTCATGACACGTTCCATCAATACATCTTTATCGACACTTTTACCAGTTGTTTTCTTACTGTTGTTCGGTAGTGAAGCGATTACGAATTTCTCTTTAGCTATGTTTATTGGTCTTGTTGTAGGGGTGTATTCTTCCATATTCATCGCAGCCCAATTCTGGCTTGTCTGGAAAGGAAAAGAATTAAAGAAAAAGGGTGTATTAATTACTTATAAAGAAAAGAAAAAGTTTGCAGGCGATGAACCTCAAGTTTGAATCCAATATAGTTGTTTGTAAAAGGACCTTGTTTTAGGTCCTTTTTCCATTTTTGTATGCTGTTTGAATACGATTTTTATGATAAAATCAGTCTTCTTTTTGTTAAAAAGAATCCATACATTGAATATCTGCTAGCTCTTTTGTATAATAGACAGGTTGAGAGGTGAAACGTTATGTTGCAGTCTAAAACGCACTGGAAGATTCGTCAAGATCATGAAGTAAATATTAATCATTTCGTGAACGAACTAAATTTAACACCTCTAGTTGCGAGATTATTAGTGAATCGTGGCATTGAAACGGTAGAAGAAGCAAAGTCTTTTTTATTTCATAATGGTGAATGTTATGATCCTTTTTTATTAGAAGATATGCATATTGCTATTGAAAGAATTAATCAGGCAATTCGGAATAAAGAAAAAATTACGGTATATGGAGATTATGATGCCGACGGTGTAACAAGTACGTATGTTTTGTTATCGACACTGAAAAAGCTTGGTGCAAATGTTGATTTCTATATTCCGAATCGATTTACTGAAGGGTATGGTCCAAATGAAGAAGCATTTCGTTTTTTAAAGGATCAAGGTACAGACTTAATCGTTACTGTTGACAACGGAATTGCTGGTATACATGAAGCCAATGTTGCTAAAGAAATTGGATTAGACTTGATTATTACGGACCATCATGAACCAGGTCCAGAGCTTCCAGATTGTTTGGCCATTATCCATCCGAAGCGACCGAACTCCATATATCCCTTTCAAGAATTAGCAGGGGTTGGTGTGGCTTTTAAATTAGCTACTGCTTTATTAGGAGAAGTATCTGAAGAACTGTTACCATTTGTTGCAATTGGCACAGTTGGAGATCTAGTTTCGCTAAAGGATGAGAATCGTTTATTAGTTCAAAAGGGATTAAAATTGATCCCTTCCTGTCAAAATCTCGGTTTAAAAGCATTGTTAAAAGTAGCTGGTGCCGATATACATCATGTTAATGAAATGACCATCGGGTTTACGCTTGCACCGCGCATTAATGCACCAGGAAGATTAGAACATGCGGATCTTGGTGTTCATTTGTTTTTAACAGAAGATCCTGAGGAAGCATTTGCCATTGCTCAGGAAATTAATGATTTAAATAAACAAAGGCAATCGATTGTTGATGAAATAGCAAAGGAAGCGATTGCCGAGTTTACTGAGAACGAAAAATACAAAGACGATCAAATCATTGTTTTAGGAAAAGAAAATTGGCATCCAGGTGTTATAGGAATTGTTGCTTCCCGTTTAGTTGAAACTTTTTCAAAGCCTGCCCTCGTTTTTTCATATGACTACACAACCGGACTTGCCAAAGGTTCTGCTCGAAGTATTCCTAGGTTTGATTTGTTCGAAAATTTAAGTAAATGTCGTGATCTTTTACCTCATTTTGGTGGCCATAAGATGGCAGCTGGAATGACGTTAAAAATAGAAGATGTCGATAAACTTCGACAGAGATTAAATACATTAGCAAAAGAACAATTAACACCAGAAGATTTTATCCTAGAAACTGAAATTGATGGTGTTATATCATTGGATGAGATCAACTTAGAAACTATTGAGCAGATGGAACGATTAGCCCCCTTTGGTACAGATAATCCTAAACCAATCATCATGGTGAAAGATGTTCAACTTCCTAATATTCGTTCTGTTGGGAGTGACGGAAAACATTTGAAAATGACAATGGCTAATCATTCAGTGGAGGTCGATGGAATCGGATTTAATTTAGGAGAATTAGCCGATCACATTTCACCATTAGCCAATGTTTCTTTAATTGGAGAGTTAGACATAAACGAGTGGAATCATATTCGGAAACCGCAAGTATTAGTAAAAGATATCCAAATTAACGAATGGCAGTTATTTGATTACCGTGGCCATCGTAAAATAGAACAATGGGTAGATAAATTACCAAAAGAAAATTGCAAGTTTATTGTTTTTCAAGAGGAATCCATTGGAAAATTAAATTTGGCGCCTTATTTAAAAGATGTCCTTTTGATTTCGACAATGGATGAAGCAAAAGATGCCGTTATTCAAAACACCCATCTTGTTCTTGTCGATTTACCACCAAATTCAATGTATCTAGAAACCCTTCTTTCAAATAAAAGTATCTCACGCATTTATGCATATTTTTATCAAGAAGATACTGCGCTATTCAGTACAATGCCGAAACGAGAACATTTTAAATGGTATTATTCTTTTTTACGAAAACAAGAAACTTTCGATATTCAAAATAGGGGACATGACTTAGCCAAATTCAGTGGTTTATCCATTGAAGCAATAAAATTTATGACACAAGTGTTTTTTGATTTAGAGTTTGTTAAAATGGATAATGGCGTTGTGTCGATTGTCCAATCACCACAAAAACGTAATTTGACGGATTCAACAACCTATAAACGAAGAATTGAACATATGGAATTGGAAAAAACTTTACTTTATTCAACCTATAGTGAATTAAAAAAGTGGTTTGATCAATTTATAAAACAAGTGAATATTGAGGAGGAAAACACATGGATTTAGAAAAATATATCGCGATTGTAGAGGATTACCCTTCAAAAGGAATTAGCTTCAAAGATATTACTCCTTTAATGGCGGATGGAGAAGCATTTCGTTATGCAACAGATCAGATTGTGGAATATGCCAAAGAAAAAGAAATTGATATTGTTGTAGGACCTGAAGCACGCGGATTTATTATTGGTTGTCCGGTTGCTTATGCATTAGGTGTTGGTTTTGCTCCGGTACGTAAACCAGGCAAATTACCTCGTGAAACGATTCAAGTGGATTATGCGCTGGAATATGGCACAAATACGCTTACCATTCATAAGGATGCAGTTAAACCTGGCCAACGAGTTTTAATCATTGACGACTTGCTCGCTACGGGTGGTACAATAGAAGCAACGAAGAAATTAGTTGAAAAATTAGGCGGTAAAGTTGTTGGTGCTGCATTTTTAATTGAATTGTCCTATTTAAACGGCCGTGACAAATTAAAAGATATTGAGATTAAAACGTTATTATCATATTAGTAACCTTTGATAAGAATAGCTTGGCAAATCTAGCCAAGCTGTTCCTTTATTTACAAGTAGAACAGGATCAATCCATTCTATTGTTAAAAAGTATACAAAGGGCTTTACAATTTCCTTATTTTTATTGATAATAAAAGCAATTAAACTTTTTTCATAGGTATTATTATTTAATATTGATTACATTTTTTGACAATTATGATTAATCCTACCGTTGGATATATTTGTAAAGGTGATATTATGAGTTCTGATCGGGCTATTACAATAGATGATTGCATGATGAAAATTAAAAGTTATTTAAATAAGGAGCATTCTGATTTAGTATATCGTGCTTATAAGTTTGCGGAAAAGGCCCATGACGGTCAAGTACGAAAATCTGGTGAGCCGTATATTATTCATCCGATTCAAGTTGTCGGGATATTGGCGGATTTAAAAATGGATCCAGCCACCCTTTGTGCAGGTTTTCTACATGATGTGGTAGAAGACACCTCCGTTACTATTGAAGATTTGGAGCGGGAATTTGGTTCGGAAATCGCTATGCTCGTCGACGGAGTGACGAAACTCGGAAAAATTAAGTTTAAATCCCACGAAGAGCAACAAGCTGAAAACCACCGAAAAATGTTTGTCGCTATGGCAAAAGATATACGAGTCATATTAATCAAGTTTTCTGACCGATTGCATAATATGCGCACATTAAAACACCTTCCAGAGCAAAAGCAAAGAAGAATCGCCAATGAAACACTAGAAATATTTGCTCCTTTAGCCCATCGGTTAGGGATTTCGAAAATCAAATGGGAATTGGAAGATACTGCGCTTAGATTTTTAAATCCTCAACAATATTATCGAATCGTTAACTTAATGAAACGAAAACGGGCTGAACGCGAAGAACATATTCAGGTTGTAATTGATGAAGTGAAAAAGCGACTCGATGAATTGAATATTCAAGCAGAAATTACCGGTCGTCCAAAACATATATATAGCATATATCGGAAAATGGTCCACCAAAATAAACAATTCAATGAAATATATGACTTGTTAGCAGTCCGAATTATCGTCAATAGTATTAAGGATTGTTATGCAGTACTCGGGATTATCCATACAGCATGGAAACCAATGCCAGGACGATTCAAAGATTATATTGCGATGCCAAAGCAAAATATGTATCAATCATTGCACACAACGGTTATAGGACCGAAGGGTGATCCATTAGAAGTTCAAATTCGTACTCATGACATGCATAATATTGCTGAATACGGGATTGCGGCTCATTGGGCATATAAAGAAGGGAAAAAAGCAAATACCGGTAATCATTTCGAGAAAAAATTAACTTGGTTCCGGGAAATTCTCGAATTTCAAAATGAATCACAAAATGCGGAAGAATTCATGCGATCATTAAAAGTCGACCTCTTTTCGGATATGGTTTATGTATTTACGCCAAAAGGAGATGTCATTGAGCTACCAGCAGGTTCGGTACCTATTGATTTTGCTTATCGTATTCATACCGAGATTGGTAATAAAACGATCGGTGCGAAAGTGAACAGCAAGATGGTACCATTGGATTATAAATTAAAAACCGGTGATATTGTAGAAATATTAACATCGAAACATTCCTATGGGCCAAGCCGTGACTGGATTAAACTTGCACAGACCTCTCAAGCGAAAAATAAAATTAAACAATTTTTCAAACGTCAACTAAAAGAAGAAAACATTATTAAAGGTAAGGAACTAGTAGAAAAAGAGGTTCAAAAGCTTGAATTTGATATGAAAGAAGTTATGACGCCGGAAAATATTAAACGGGTGGCTGAGAAATTTAACTTTGCTAATGAAGATGATATGTATGCTGCTGTTGGTTATAATGGAATTACTGCTGCTCAAATTGCGACTCGTTTAACAGAGCCGCTTCGCAAGAAGAAGGAAATTGAAGATGAAGCTATATTACATGAGATCAATGACCTAAAATCAAATCAGTCACCGAAAAGACGTGATGCGGGGGTTCGCGTTAAAGGAATTGACAATCTCCTAATTCGCCTGTCAAAATGTTGCAATCCGATTCCAGGTGATGAAATTGTCGGCTATATTACAAGAGGACGAGGAATTTCGGTTCATCGAGCAGATTGTCCAAATACGCAAGATGTTAATATTAAAGACCGGCTAATTCCTGTTGAATGGGAAGGCTATGCTTCAAATAAAAAAGAATATAACGTGGATTTAGAAATTAACGGTTTTGATCGTAGAGGTCTATTAAATGAAGTATTACAGGCGGTAAATGAGACAAAAACACATATTTCTGCTGTAAATGGAAAAACCGACCGTAATAAAATGGCTGTGATCCATCTTTCTATTTCCATTCATAATGTTGCTCATTTACAAAAGGTCGTTGAGCGTATTAAACAAATTCATGATATTTATGCAGTCCGCCGTGTCCTAAACTAAAGGAGGCATTATATGCGAATCGTATTACAAAGAGCAAAAGATGCTAAAGTGATCGTTAATGGAGAAAGCGTTGGCGCTATTGAAAAAGGTTTTGTACTTTTAGTCGGTATCACTCATGATGATACGGAAGCAGATGCAGATTATTTAGTGGAAAAAATCGCTGGTTTGCGCGTCTTTGAAGATGATAATGGAAAAATGAATTTATCGATCCAAGATGTCGGTGGTGCCATCCTTTCTGTATCCCAATTTACATTATATGGGGATACAAGAAAAGGTAGACGACCAAATTTTATGGCTGCTGCTAAACCAGAATATGCTAAAAAACTGTATGATTATTTTAATGAGAAGTTAAGGGGAAAAGAATTAACCGTTGAAACAGGGATTTTTGGTGAAATGATGGATGTTCAATTCACGAATGACGGTCCGGTTACACTATTACTGGAATCATAATGAATACCCTCAAGAGAGCTTTGTATGCTTTCTTGAGGTCTCCTATTATCCACATACACTCCATGAAAGATTTGTTTGTTTTTCGGACATACTATTAAAACGAACAAAAGTCTTCTGTTTAATAAAGGAGTGTATGCATTGCGTTCAAGTGATAAACATAGTCATTCGAATAAAGCTTCGAAAAGCCTATTCGGCGTAAATTTTCATGAATTTATCGACCAGCAAGATCAAAGTACGATGTATGAACTAGCTTCTGATTTTGGCATATCACTCGGTGAGGTAAAAAAACTAAAAAAACGATTAAATCGCTCATAATACTAGTTATTTCAATAGCGGAAACTCTTGAGATGAAAGATGATATCAACCATCGTTACCCCCTTGACAATTTTTTCATCATTCCGTAATATAATCGAAGAAGAAAAATACATATGTCGATCTAATGACGGAGAAAAGTAATTGTGATCCGGGTGTAAAGAGAGGGGATGCCGTGGCTGAAAGCATTCCTACATACTGCCACAATGAAAGACACTCCTGAAGATAGCTCTGAAAGACGTTGTTTCGTTTAGTAAGGGTATTACGTAAACAGGCGTTAACTGGTAAGTGGAAGAGGAATGTTCTTCTTCAATTAGGGTGGCACCGCGAGATAGGCTCTCGTCCCTTGTTTCGACAAGGGGCGGGGCTTTTTTATTATGGAATCTTATCAGTTGCGAGTGAATAAATGACGGATGCTTAAAACTAAGGAGGAATTAAAATGAATGTAAAAATCCCACGTGGTACCCAGGATATCCTTCCTGAACAAGTAAAACTATGGCAATGGATAGAAGCTAAAGTCAGACACATCACAAAGAAATATCGTTATGAAGAAATTCGTACTCCGATTTTTGAACATACGGAAATTTTCCAAAGGGGAGTCGGTGATACAACCGATATCGTTCAAAAAGAAATGTATTCTTTCCAAGATCGTGGTGGAAGAGACCTTACATTAAGACCAGAAGGAACAGCCTCCGTTGTTCGTTCTTTTGTTGAAAATAAAATGTTCGGCCACCCAAATCAACCAATAAAATTGTATTATATGGGACCGATGTTTCGATATGAACGTCCACAGTCGGGGAGATATCGTCAATTTGTTCAGTTCGGCGTTGAAGCGTTAGGAAGTGCTGATCCTGCTATAGATGCCGAAGTGATCGCCTTAGCATTAGAGATCTATCAAACGGTAGGCTTGAAAAATTTAAATCTCGTCATTAATAGTTTAGGTGATATTGAGTCTCGTCTAAAACATCGTGAAGCGTTAATTAATCACTTTAAACCAAGAATTGGCGAGTTCTGTAAAGATTGTCAAAGTCGGTTAGAAAAAAATCCACTTCGGATATTAGATTGTAAAGTTGACCGCGAACATGAATTGATGAAAACAGCTCCTTCGATTCTAGATTATTTAAATGAGGAATCTCAAGAATATTTTGCCAAAGTACGTCAATATTTGGATCAACTCGGTGTTGAATATACCGTTGACCCGACCCTTGTTCGTGGACTAGATTACTATAATCAAACAACTTTTGAGATTATGAGTTCTGCACCAGGTTTCGGTGCCATTACAACCCTATGTGGTGGTGGCCGCTACAACGGTTTAGTTGAAGAATTCGGTGGTCCAGAAACACCTGGTATAGGGTTTGCTTTAAGTATTGAACGTTTAATTGCCGCTATGGAAGCAGAACAAGTAGAGGTGGCCTTTGATGACCAATTAGATTTTTACATTGTTGCTTTAGGTGACAAAGCTAAGGATTATTCGGTAAAATTGCTAGCCGATTTACGTAACAATGGTTTTTCAGCAGATCGTGATTACTTGGATCGGAAAATGAAAGCTCAATTGAAATCTGCGAATCGGTTAAATGCGAAATATACCATTATTATTGGCGAAGATGAACTGGAAAAAGGAGAAGTTCAAGTAAAAAATATGGAATCTGGTGAGCAAAAAGAAGTGAAATTAGCTGAATTCATAGATGTTGTACAGCAATGGTCTAATAGGAAGGAGAAATAACATGTTTGGAAGAACACATTATTGCGGAGAACTATCGGAGAAAAACGTTGGTGAATCTGTTGTATTAAAAGGCTGGGTCCAGAAAAGGCGAGATCTAGGGGGACTTATTTTCATTGATTTAAGAGATCGGACCGGTATCGTACAAGTTGTGATTAATCCTGTTGATTCACCGGAAAGTTTTAAACTTGCAGAAAGTGTACGTAGTGAATATGTCCTTGATGTAAAAGGGAACGTCATTCGTCGGGCAGAAGGGACAGAGAACAAAAAATTAAAGACCGGTATGATAGAAATCCAATGTGAACAATTGACTATTTTAAACGAAGCGAAAACACCACCATTTCCAATTGAAAATGAAATGGATATTACAGACGAAACACGCATTAAATATCGTTATCTTGATCTTCGTCGTCCTGTTATGTATGAAACGTTACGTTTAAGAAGTAAAACGGTAAAAGCGATTCGTGACTTTTTAGATGCTGAAGAGTTTTTAGAAGTGGAAACACCGATTTTAACGAAAAGTACCCCAGAAGGTGCCCGGGATTATTTAGTACCAAGTCGCGTTCATCCAGGTCACTTTTATGCTTTACCACAGAGCCCACAAATTTTTAAACAATTGTTAATGGTTGGAGGCATTGACCGCTACTATCAAGTTGCTCGTTGCTTCCGTGATGAAGATTTACGTGCTGACAGACAACCGGAATTTACACAAATTGATATTGAAACAAGTTTTATGAGCCAAGAAGATATCATAGCACTTATAGAACAAATGATGAAAAAAGTAATGAAAGACGTAAAAGGCATCGATATTACGACACCTTTCCCACGTTTAACTTATCAAGAAGCAATGGAGCGATATGGTTCGGATAAACCTGACACACGTTTTGGCTTGGAACTTGTCGATGCCTCTGAGATTGTGAAAGACTCAGAATTTAAAGTGTTTGCAAGTACTGTTGCCAATGGCGGTCAAGTAAAAGGCATAAATGTGAAACAAAGTGCAGAGCAATATTCTCGTAAGGATATTGATGCTTTAACAGAGTTTGTGAAAATCTATGGTGCAAAAGGTTTAGCATGGATTAAAGTTACAGAAGAAGGTTTTACAGGACCGATTGCAAAATTCTTTGACGATAACATCCAAAATCAATTAAAAGCATTATTTGATGCTGAAGCAGGCGACTTATTATTATTTGTTGCTGATAAAAAATCCGTTGTTGCCGATAGTTTAGGTGCCTTACGTTTAAAATTAGGAAAAGAATTAGGTTTAATTGATGAAAGTAAATTTAACTTCCTTTGGGTAACGGATTGGCCGCTATTAGAATACGACGAAGAAGAAGGCCGCTACTATGCTGCACACCATCCGTTTACGATGGCTGTACGCGAAGATTTACCTTTACTTGAAACAGATCCTGGGCGAGTTCGTGCACAAGCCTATGATATTGTATTAAATGGTTATGAATTAGGCGGAGGCTCTATTCGAATTTTTGAACGGGATGTTCAAGAGAAGATGTTTAAAGTTTTAGGTTTCTCAGAGCAGTCAGCCCGCGAACAGTTTGGTTTCCTTATGGATGCCTTCGAATATGGTACACCACCACATGGAGGAATTGCGATCGGGTTAGACCGTTTAATCATGCTACTGGCAGGTCGGAGCAATTTACGGGATACGATTGCCTTTCCAAAAACGGCAAGTGCAAGCGATCCGTTAACGAATGCACCGAGTGAAGTAAGTTCTAGCCAGTTAGATGAATTGAAGCTGTCTATAAATATGAAGGAAAGGAAGTAATTTCCGATTCTTGTATATTGAATTAAAATCAAAAGATATGTTATTATACTAACAAACAGAGAGTCCTGATGTGTCCGTTAGTTTTACCAAGTTTTGACCGAACACATTGCCAAAAGGGAGTCCGGAAGTTCTTAAATGGCGCAAATGCCCGTTTTACCGGGACTTGCAAAGTTTAAGACAGGACACCCACCTGCCTATAGCGGGTTCAAAACGTTGGCATCTATAACGACGGCACAATTGGGACCTCTTTTTTTTATTTTTAAAATATAAATATAAAGTTAAAAAATCACAAAAATGAACTGCACTTATTGGTTTGCTTTACAAATCATTGAGTGCGGTTTTTTCTTTTTACTCGTCTATTCCCATTTGATCATCATTAAAAATCATTTATAAGACAAAAGGGATAATGACAAAGAATATTAAAGTTATTTTGAATAAAGCATACCGTAACCCAACGTCATGCTGTTGAATCATGTTTTAATCAAATTCTGAATAAAAATAATAATTTGATTACTATACCGTCTATTGTTAACATGACACTATATTCTCTTTGGTGCATTTGACATCACTTTTTATTACAAAATGAGATATTAACATAAACAACCAATGAGAATAAAAATGAGGAGAAAAGGAGGTGGCCAATTGATAACCAAACATACAAGTATACAATATATCAATCCAACTGATGTTGATGGACGAGACATGTATGAACTTGTAAAAAGTTCTACGCTCGATTCAAACTCTCCTTACTGCTATATCATGATGAGTAAATTTTTTAAAAAGACATGTATTGTTGCGAAGGCTAAAGAAACATTAGCAGGTTTTGTTACAGGTTTTGTTCAACCGGATCGACAAGATACCGTTTTTGTATGGCAAATTGGTGTTGATCAACGTTACCGAAAGCAAGGAATTGCAACAAAGATGTTAAAAGCGCTGATTGAAAGTGAAGGTTGTCAACATGTATCGTACATAGAAGCAACCGTAACTCCTTCGAATTATGCATCTAAATCCCTTTTTACAGGATTTGCTGAAAAGATGAACACAAATTATACCGTTCATCGATGTTTTCCAAAAGAGTGGTTTCCGGATGATTCCCATGAGCAAGAACTACTTTATCGAATTGGACCGATAAA
>SMEH01000794.1_pt1 | contig 15266 bp, 17 predicted proteins | sample 2456361 | NCBI WGS metagenome assembly SMEH01 (sample SAMN10132587, study PRJNA489261) | soil metagenome | isolation source: day1 control-loamy sand soil ammended | place: USA | reverse complement strand
GAGCGGCAGCCCGGCGGCCTCGGGAAGGTTCGCAAGTGCGCGCAGCCCGGCCTTGAGCCGCCTGCGATAGACGAGCGGATCGGGCCGAATCTCCGCTGCCAGCGTGCGCGCTTCGTCGAAGCTCGTCGGTCGCCGGCCGTAGAAGTCGGCGATCAGCGCGAGGTAGCCAGCGTCCGCCAGCGCGAAGGCCTTGGTCTCGACCGCCGGCGTCGAGTTCATGATCGTCGGAAACACCAGCACCCCGGCGCGCGGCGGATCAGAGGGGCAGGCGAGAAGGCCGGTCAGCGGCGTCTCGCCATCGGCATAGTCGAGTGGAGTCAGTTCCATTGGCTACCCAGTGGCTGTGCGGGATTCGCCCCCTAGACCAAGCAGCGGAAGATGTCCTCGCGCCTCATGTCTCCTCGCGCAGCCTGCGTCGGATGAGCTCGAGCAATCGGCGGGCGATCTCGCGCTCGCCCATGACGATCTGGTCGACACCGAGCTTCTGAAGGTGTTCGACTTCCGCGTCGGAATGCGCTCGGGCAAGGATCGTGATGTCGGGATTCGCCTTGCGCGCGCGCTCGGCGATCGCGCCGGCCTCGAATCCCTCGGGAATGGCGATGACCAGACGCGTGGCGTCGGCGATCCCTGCCTCGCGCAGGACATGAGGGGCTGTAGCATTGCCGATGACGACCGGCAGCCCGAGATCGGCCGCGTCCTTGGCGATGTCGGCCTGGTCCTCGATCACCACCATCGCCCGGCCACCCTCGGCGGCGGTCTCGCCGATGATCCGGCCGACCCGGCCGAACCCGACGAGGATCGTGTGGTCGCGCCGCTCGCGCTGGCGCTCCATCTCCCGCGCCTCGCCTTCAGCCCGCTCGCGCTCCTTCTCCGCGCCTGCTCGCCCGGCAACGGCGGTGAACACGAACGGGTTGAGGAAGATCGAGATGATCGCCCCGGCGAGGATCAGGTCGCGACCTTCGGAGGGCAGCACGCCGAGGCCCGTTCCGAGCCCGGCGAGGATGAACGAGAACTCGCCAATCTGCGCCAGGCTGGCCGAGATCGTCAGCGCGGTGCGGTTCGGGTGGCCGAACGCGCGGACGATACCGTAGGCGGCGATCGACTTGCCGAACACGATGATGATCACCGTGGCGAGCAGGGGCCACGGCCGTTCGAGCACAACCGTCGGATCGAACAGCATGCCGACCGAAACGAAGAACAGCACCGCGAAAGCGTCGCGCAGCGGCAGCGTCTCCTCGGCCGCCCGCCGGCTGAGCTCGCTTTCGCCGAGGATCATTCCCGCGAAGAAGGCCCCGAGAGCGAACGATACGTCGAACACCATGGCCGCGCCGAAGGCCACGCCGAGCGCGATCGACAGCACCGCGAGGCGGAAAAGCTCGCGCGATCCAGTGTGCGCCACCCAGTGCAGGGCGACCGGGACGATGCGCTTGGCGACGATCAGCATGAAAGCGATGAAACCTCCGACCTTCAGCAGCATAAGCCCGAAGGCCGAGGCGATGCTCGCACCGCTGACGGCCTCGCCGGACAGCAGCCCGGCGACTGGCGGCAGGATCACCAGCGTGACGACCATCGCCAGGTCCTCGACGATGAGCCAGCCCACGGCGATGCGCCCGCGTTCGGTGTTGAGCAGGTCTCGCGCCTGCATGGCGCGCAACAGGACGACGGTACTGGCGACCGACAGCGCCAGACCGAACACGAGCCCCGCGGCCAGCGTCCAGCCCAGCGACAGGGCCAGGCCGACGCCGAGCATCGTAGCCACGGCGATCTGTCCCAGCGCGCCGGGGACGGCGATCTTCCGGACCGCCAGCAGGTCGCGCAGCGAGAAGTGCAGACCTACCCCGAACATGAGCAGGATGACCCCCAGCTCCGCCAGCTCGTTGGCCAGCGACACGTCGGCGACGAATCCGGGTGTGAAAGGACCGACGATGATGCCCGCGAACAAGTAGCCGGCGACCGGTGAGACGCGCAGGCGGTGCGCGATGGCGCCCATGAAGAAGGCGACAACGAGACCTGCGACTATCGTTCCGATGAGCGGGGTATGGTGAGGCATGAAGTCTCCGAGTTGTGCGCGGGGCCCTGCGGCCCCGCGTACGAGGGTATCATTGAAGCGCAGCGACCAGCCCGGCGATCACGGCTCCGGCGATCGTGCCGCCAATCAGGATGACCGGCACAAACCAGCGTGGCGGAATGCGTTGTGCGCGTTTCATGGTGACCTCCGCAGTCGGCCGCGGTGTCACAAGGACGCCGCGGCAACGATCACGAGCCGCCGGTGTTCCGACGGCAATTGAGGCAGCCGAAAGGCGGTGCACGCGCTCCGTGCGCCTTGGCTGACAGGCCGGCGTAGCTGCGGAAAAACGGCAAGAAATCCGCAAGTGGCTCGAGCACGGCGCGGCCGGGCCCGACCGCGCCGGAAAGGATCGCCGGATCGCCCCCCGTTGGTGGTACGTCGTCCAGCGTGTCAGGCAGGCGGCCGGCCGAGGCCTTGGCGAAGACCTTGGCCTTCGGTTGCTTGGGCCCGAGCGCGACCGAAACCGTCGTCGGGTCGAATGCCGAACCGACGAGCCGGCTTCGAACCTGGCCGCCTGTCGGCGTCGCGCTCAGCAGCACGACGAACAGCATTGCCCATCCCCAGATAAGGAACGGGACGCGCGGGCCTCGGCCGGGCGCTTGTGCGACGAACGACAGCATCGACTGCAAAATGACCTGCCGGGGGCTGGCAGGCAACTGCTCTTGCGGCGTTCGCGACCGGAATCCTACTCGGTCGGCAGGAAGTCCGGCACCGACAGGTACCGCTCGCCGGTATCGTAGTTGAACCCGAGCACACGCGTGCCCGCGGGCAGCTCGGCGAGCTTCTGCTGGATCGCGGCCAGCGTTGCACCGCTCGAAATACCGACAAGCAGGCCCTCCTCACGGGCGCACCGCAGAGCCATGGCCTTGGCCGCCTCGGGTTCGACCTGGATCACGCCGTCGATCGCCTGGGTATGCAGGTTGGCCGGGATGAAGCCGGCGCCGATGCCCTGGATCGGGTGCGGGCCGGGCTGACCGCCCGAGATCACGGGCGAGAGCGTCGGCTCGACCGCATAGGCCTTGAGCGAAGGCCACTCCTTCTTGAGCACCTCGGCGCAAGCGGTCAGGTGGCCACCGGTGCCGACGCCGGTGATCAGCAGCGCCGGCGGCGCATCGGCAAAGTCCTCGAGGATCTCGCGCGCCGTGGTGCTCGCGTGAATCTCGACGTTGGCCGGGTTCTCGAACTGCTGCGGCATCCACGAGCCCGGAGTCTGGGCGATCAGCTCCTCGGCGCGGGCGAGCGCGCCCTTCATGCCCTTTTCCTTCGGCGTCAGGTCGAACGTGGCGCCGTAGGCAAGCATCAGCCGGCGCCGCTCGAGCGACATCGATTCCGGCATGACCAGGATCAGCCTGTAGCCCTTGACCGCGGCCACCATTGCCAGGCCGATACCGGTGTTGCCGCTGGTCGGCTCGATAATCGTGCCTCCCGGCTTGAGCTTGCCGGACCGCTCGGCGTCCTCGACCATCGCCAGCGCGATGCGGTCCTTGATCGAACCGCCCGGGTTGGCGCGTTCGCTCTTCACCCAGACCTCGTGGTCGGGGAATAGGCGCGAGAGACGGATGTGCGGAGTGTTGCCGATGGTGGCGAGGACGTTGTCGGCCTTCATGACGCGGGCTCCTTTGCAGTATCCGAGTGCAGGAATGTCGGGGCGAACGTCCTTGCTTTACGCAGCTCAGGAAAGATCACGGCCCAGATCGCGGTAACGACTATCGCACCGACCCCGCCCAAGGCAACAGCCCCGACGGCGCCGAGCACGCCGGCCATCAGCCCGGCGCGGAACTCGCCGAGCTCGTTGGAGGCGGAAATCGCGAGACCGGAAATGGCCGAGACCCGCCCGCGCATCGCGTCTGGCGTGTTGAGCTGGATCAGCGAGTTGCGCACGAACACCGAGATCATGTCGGCGGCACCGAGTAGTGCCAACATGGCCAGCGACAGCACGAAATTGCGCGACAGGGCGAATGCGGTCGTCGCCGCGCCGAAACCGACCACGGCCCACAGCATCTTGACCCCGACCTCGCGCTCGAGCGGCTTCCACGACAGCCACGCGGCGACGAGCGCCGCGCCGACCGCGGGCGCGCCGCGCATCACGCCGAGCCCCTCTGGGCCGACTTCGAGGATGTCGCGGGCGAACACGGGCAGCATTGCCGTGGCGCCGCCGAGCAGCACGGCGAACAGGTCGAGTGTGATGCAGCCGAGCAGGAAGCGCTCTTGGCGGACGAAGACGAAACCGTCGACGATCTGCCGCAGCGGGTGGCGCGGCGGTCCCTCGTGGACGGCGCGGACGGGGCGCACGCTCGAGATCAGCAGGCCGGAGAGCAGCAGCATTGCGGCCGACACGAAATAGGGCAGCGACGGGCTCGCGGCGAACATGAAGCCGCCCGCGGCAGGACCGACGACGGTGCCGATCTGCCACCCCATCGAACTCAGCGCGATCGCCTTCGGGAGCAGCGCTGGCGGGACGACGTTCGGGGCGATTGCGCTCAGCGCCGGGCCATTGAACACGCGCGCAGCGCCGTGTGCGGCGGCAAGGCCGAACAGCAGCGGGAGGCTGAGCGCGTCAGCAACGGTGGCCAGAGCCAGCGTCAGCGCGATCGCGCAGTCTATCAGGTTGGCGAACAGCACGACGCGCCGCCGGTCGAAGCGGTCGGCGGCGACTCCGGCGACCGGGGTCAACACGAACAGCGGCACGAACTGGGCCGCGCCGAGCAGGCCGAGCATCAGCGAGGCATCCTTGATGCCCATGCCGTACTGCTCGCGGGCGACATCGTAAGTCTGGTAGCCGATCAGCACCACGATCGAGAGCGTGGCGAAAGTGGCAAGGAAACGCGCCAGCCAGAAGCGCCGATAGTCGGCAATTTGCAGCGGGGAGGTGGGTTCGGGAACCGGATCGCTCACGCAGCCGCCATGGCAGGTGGGCGCGGGAGTGCCAAGTGGCGCCGGGCTTCAGATCGACTCAAATCACGGAGGGTGAGAGATCGCACGCTCCCCCGGCTTGCGCCGGGCGGCTGTCAGCCTCTGCGGCGCAGGCGCGGGTTCGGCTGGAGCTCGCTGATCATGGTCATGAAGTCGTCGAGCCGGATGATCCGCTCGAACTGGAAGCCGGCACGGTCGTCGGTGGTCCAGATGCAGTAGGCTTCGATCCGGCCGATCACCGGCAGCCTGACGATGACCCGGTCACCACGAGCGAGTCCCGAAGTGCCTTCTTCGGCGGCGTCGATCATGAAGCCGTGCGCTGAAACGTTGCAGATGTGGAGCTTCACGTCGCCGCGCACCCGGTGCTCGCCGATAACCGGGAAATCGACCGGATGCCGCGTCGAGCGGCGCATGTCGGGCACGGAAAGCTGAGCCCCGCCTGCCATCGATTTCCAACTCCCTGCTGCGCTGTCGGAACGAAAGGCTTCGCAGGAAATGCCGAACAAAGCGTAAAAAGTTGCCTCAGGACCGGCGCAGGATACCGTGCCTCTTGCGTCCCAGGCTCAGCTTGCGCTGCTCGCCGGGCGCCAGCTCGATCAGCAGCGCGGGATCGTCCTGCACCACGTCGTCGAGCCGTACGGCGCCTTCGGCGATCTTGCGTTTGGCCTCCCCGTTGGAGGCGGTGAAGCCGATCGCAGTACATGCCGCGCCGAGGCGAATGCCCTCAGACGGGACATCGAGCACCGGCAGGTCCTCACCGAGCCCACCGCCGGCGAAGGTCGCGGCAGCCGTGGCCTCGGCAGCCTGCGCCGCCTCAGCGCCGCGGACCAGCCCGGTAACTTCGTTGGCGAGGAGAATCTTCGCTGCGTTGATCTCGCTCCCCTCGAGCTTCTCGAGCCGGGCGATCTCGTCGAGCGGCACGTCGGTGAACAACCGCAGGAAGCGCCCGACGTCGCGGTCGTCGACGTTGCGCCAGTACTGCCAGAAGTCCCACGCCGGCAGCATGTCCTCGTTGAGCCACACCGCGCCAGACACCGACTTGCCCATCTTGGACCCGTCGGCGCGCGTGATCAGCGGCGCGGTGACGCCGTAAAGCTCGCTCCCGTCGATCCGTCGCGCCAGTTCGATGCCGTTGACGATGTTGCCCCACTGGTCGCTGCCACCGAGCTGCAGCCGGCAGCCATAGTCGCGCGACAGCTTGAGGAAGTCGTAGGCCTGCAGGATCATGTAGTTGAATTCGAGAAAGGTCAGCGGCTGCTCGCGATCGAGCCGCAGCTTGACCGAATCGAACGTCAGCATGCGGTTGATCGTGAAGTGGCGCCCGACGTCGCGCAGCAGCTCGATGTAGCCGAGCTTGCTCAGCCACTCGTCGTTGTCGATCAGCAGCGCGCCCGTCGGCCCCTCGTCGAACGAGAGAATCTTCTCGAAGCTGCCCTTGATCGAAGCGATATTCGCCGAGAGCTGTTCGTCGGTGAGCAGCTTGCGTGCGTCGTCCTTGCCCGACGGATCGCCGACCTTCGCGGTGCCACCGCCCATGATCACAATCGGGCGATGCCCCGCCTGCTGCACGCGGCGCAGCAGCATGATCGAGGCAAGATTGCCGACGTGTAGCGACGGCGCTGTCGGGTCGAACCCCACATAGGCCGTCACGACCTCCCGCGAGGCCAGCGCGTCGAGCGCCGCCGGGTCGGTCACCTGGTGGATATGGCCGCGCTCGCTGAGCAGTCGGAGGAGGTCGGACTTGAAGTCGGTCATAGCGCGGCGCGCTTAGCACAGATTACGCTGCCGTCATCCCTGCGGGAGTCGCAGGGCGGCGCGGCCAGCGCAGGTAAGCTTCCACCGCAACAACGTTGGGCACCCAGCACAGCCATGCAATCGCCCGATAACCGTCGGCGAAATCGATCCCGAGCACAAGCGTGCCGAACCCCGCGGCGGCCATGGGGCCGGCGGTAGAGCCGAGCGCCAGCGGGATTCCGGCAAGACCGCCGGCGACGCAGCCGACGACATAGACTCGGCCGACGAGCCGGTGGAAACCGGGCCGAGGCGAGCGGAAGCGAGCGACGAACTGCAACGGACTGACGAGCAGGGCCGTCGCGCCGCCGACGACGTGGATCACCAGGAACGGATCGGCGAACGCGTTGGCAAGAATGCCGGGCGCGCGGGTCTCACTCGCCGTCAGGTAGCGGTAGGATACCAGCGCAATAGCCACGCTCAGGACGGCGACCGTGCCGCGCCAGGCGGGATTCGGGATACGGATCATGGCAAGCTCTCCGGGTTGTACCGGTGTCTACGTTGCCCGTCGTGCGGCGAGCGGATAGGCCCGTTTGCGTGAGCGGTGCCGGGATTTCGCGAATGGTGCAGCGCCTGCCGTTACGGCGCGCCGCGGTCGAGCTTCTGCTGCTCGTCGCGCTCGGGCTTCTGATGGCCGTGCTCGGGCCCTACCGGACGCTCGACGTCGCACCGGGCCCGAGGACGCTCTACTGGCTGCTGGCAATCGTTGGCGGCGGGGTGATCGGAATCGCGCTCGACCTGACGCTGGGTGAGCGGGTCGGCGGCTTCTGGCGCCGCGTAGCGCTGGTGACGCTGGCGATGACCCCGCCTGTCACGCTGCTGGTCTATGTCCTCAACCTGTGGCTGTTCGATTCGCCGCCCGGCATCCGCTGGCTGCTGATCCTGGCATGGCAGGTTTTCGTGGTCGCGTTCCTGGTCATGGCCATGCGCGCGCTCGCATGGCGGCGGGTGGTCGAGACGCGGACGCTGGTCGTCCCACCGCTGCCCGAGGCCGAGCGGGCGTTCCGCATGCGACTATCGGCCCGGCGCCGGGCCGCGCGGCTGGTCGCGGTCGAAGCCGAAGATCACTACGTGCGGGTGCACACCGACGCCGGCTCGGAGCTCGTCTCGATGCGCTTTGCCGATGCGCTGGCAGAGCTGGCGCAAGCTCACGGCTACCGCACGCACCGATCGTGGTGGGTCGCGCACGACGCGATCGAGAGCGTGCGCTGGCGCCGCGGGTCGGGAGAAGTGCGGCTGCACGGTGGGCTCGTTGCGCCGGTCAGCCGCAACCATGCTGCGGCGCTCAGGCAAGCGGGCTGGCGCTGAAGGAACAAGGCGGATATCGCTGGCGTCGGAGACCCCGACAATGCACGTTCTGCTGCCGCATCCCGCCCATCCGCCGCTCGGGGTGAATCGGATCGAGGCGAGAGTTATCGGACGCGACGCCAGCTGGGTCCGGCTGCGCTGGCGGATCGAAGGCTCGCAGCAACTGGTCGTGCCGCCGTTCGCGGGCAAGGGGCGAGCCGACGAGCTGTGGCAGACGACCTGCTTCGAGCTGTTCCTCTGGCCCGAGGGCGCGGCCTGCTACATGGAACTCAACCTGTCACCGTCGGAGCGGTGGAACGCCTACGATTTCGAAGCCTACCGCTGGGGAATGAACGAACGGCCTTTCCCGCGCGAGCCCGAATGCACGATTCGGATCGGCAGCAGTTTCGCCATTTTCGATGCCGCGGTGCCGACCGCCGGATTGCCGGCCGAGGCATGCGCGATGGGCCTGTCTGCAGTCATCGAGGAGCAGGGCGGTGCGAAGAGCTACTGGGCGCTCGCGCACCCCGATGCAAAGCCGGACTTCCACGCTCCCGCTTGCTTCGCGGCAACGCTTCCGGCAGCGGACGCGTCATGAAATTCGGCATCGACCGGCTGCTTGCCGAGCCCGACCTCAGGAGGCCGCTCGAGGGCCAGCGCGTGGCGCTGGTCGCGCATCCCGCCTCGGTGACGCTCGACCTCACGCATTCGCTCGACGCGCTGATCGCTGCGGGGATCGACGTCACGGCCGCTTTCGGGCCGCAGCACGGGATCAAGGGCGACAAGCAGGACAACATGATCGAGACCGCGGACGAGGTCGATCCGCGCTACGGTATCCCGCTGTTCAGCCTCTACGGCGAGGTGCGTCGGCCGACCGAGCAGATGATCGACGCGGCCGACGTGTTCCTGTTCGACCTTCAGGACCTCGGCTGCCGCATCTACACCTTCTGCACCACCCTGCTGTACCTGCTCGAGGAGGCGGCGAAGCACGGAAAGCGCGTGTGGGTGCTCGACCGTCCCAATCCGGCCGGGCGTCCGGTCGAGGGGACCCTGCTGCAACCCGGTCAGGAAAGCTTCGTCGGCGCCGGGCCGATGCCGATGCGGCACGGACTGACGATGGGCGAGATGGGCGCGTGGTTCGTCCGCCACTTCGGTCTCGACCTCGACTACCGCGTCATCGAGATGCACGACTGGCTGCCCGAGGCCGGCCCCGGCTACGGCTGGCCGGAGAGCCGCATCTGGATCAATCCGAGCCCGAACGCAGCGAGCCTCAACATGGCGCGTGCCTACGCGGGAACCGTCATGCTCGAAGGCGCGACGCTGAGCGAGGGCAGGGGCACTACTCGCCCGCTCGAGGTGCTGTTCGGTGCTCCCGACCTCGACGCCAAGGCGGTTCTCGCGGAAATGACCCGGCTGGCTCCCGAGTGGCTCGAAGGGTGCGCCCTGCGCGAATGCTGGTTCACACCGACGTTTCACAAGCACGCCGGCGAGCTGTGCAACGGCCTCATGGTCCACGCCGAAGGGCCGTTCTACCGCCACGAGGCTTTCCGGCCGTGGCGCCTTCAAGCGCTGACCTTCAAGGCAATCCGGACGCTTCGCCCCGACTATCCGCTCTGGCGCGATTTCGCCTACGAGTACGAGTTCGACCGGTTGGCGATCGACGTGATCAACGGCGGACCGGGGCTGCGCGAATGGGTCGACGATCCGGCCGCCGGACCAGGCGATCTTGAGGCTGTGGCCGCACCGGACGAAGCGCGCTGGCGCGAGGAAACGGCGGACCTGTTGCGCTACTGACGGCTAACCGCCGGGAAGGCGGCGCAACTTCGCCTCGCCGGGGCGAGGAAGCGGGCGGACGTCGGCCGTGTCGTTGCGCATCACCATGACCGAGCAGCCGCCGATCCGGTGATCCACCGCAGCGATCAGCAGCGGCTCGTCTGGCGAAGCAGTGTCCCGCTGGAGCTTCGGGAGGCCCCGATGCTGACGGACCATTTGGATGCGGTCGCGGCAAGCGACCTCCGAGTCAGTCGCGGCAGACTGAGTGCCGGGCACCGGCTCCGGCGGGACGGCAGACGGCGCGGAGGCAGATTCGGCCAGCGCGCCGGTAGCGAGTGTCAGGGCGATCAGCGACAAGGCGATCCGCATCGGACTCTCCCATTCGCGGAAATCATATCATCGACGGACGCACGAGCAAACCCGCGGACGCGGCGGCCGGGGAGTGCGCCAGGGCCCTGCGCCTGGTGCCGCATTCGCGCTTGCCCCGTAGCACGCCGGGTCGCTAGACGCGCGCAGGGATCCGGGAGAGACGCATGCTTACCCTCTACAGCTTCGGCCCCATGGCCAACTCGCTGAAGCCGATGCTGACGCTGTTCGAGAAGTTCGAGTTCGGCCGGGATTTCACGGTCCACCGTCTCGAACCCTCGAAGTTCGAGCACCACAGCGACTGGTACAAGGCCATCAACCCGCGCGGCCAGGTTCCCGCGCTCGACGACGGCGGGCGCATCGTCACCGAGAGCACCGTGATCTGCGAATACCTCGAGGACGCCCATCCGACCGAATTGAAGTTGCGGCCCGACGATCCGTGGGACCGCGCGCAAATGCGCGTCTGGACCAAGTGGGTCGACGAGTACTTCTGCTGGTGCGTCTCGACGATCGGGTGGCACCGCGGCGTGAGCCACATGGCCAAGGCGCTGTCGGACGAGGAGTTCGAGGAGCATCTCAAGAAGATCCCGATCCCAGAGCAGCAGGTGAAATGGCGCCGCGCGCGCGAGGGATTCCCGCAGGACCTGCTCGACGAGGAGATGCGCAAGATCGGTGTCTCCGTAAGGCGGCTCGACGACCACCTCGCCGATCACGAATGGCTCGCCGGCGGGATGTATTCGCTGGCCGACATCTGCAACTTCGCCATCGCCAACGGGATGGAGAAGGGTTTCGCCGAGCTGGTCAACAAGGACGACACGCCGCACCTCGTCCGCTGGATCGAACAGATCAACGAGCGGCCCAGGGTTAAGGAAATGTTTGCCACGGTACCCCGTGAGCAACTCGGACCGCCGAAAGCCGATTAGCAGCCGACTTCGCATCAGCTCGGGTTCTGCTTAACAGGCCGATAACCATCTCATGGTACCGCTCCCGCACAGCACGGGTCGGGAGAGCATAACCCCATGTTGCACCAGGTGATCGATGCGTCGGCCGCAGACGCGGCTGACGGCGTTTCCGCAAGCTGCAGCGAGGTTACGCTCGGCTGTTCCGACGTCTCGGGGCTTGTCCAGTCGGTACTGGCGTCGTCGGAGAAGCTTCGCGCAGAACACGCCGCGCTGCTCGGCACCGTCGCCACCCTCAACGAGGATCAGGACCGGGTCGCGCAGGCCTGCGACGAGTCACGCCTGCTCTCCCAGCGCGCCATCGACCAGCTGAGCGAGGGCACGGCCCACATCCGCAATTCGTTGGCCGAAATCGGCAACCTGCTGGCGCTTGTCGACACCCTGACCCACCATGTCACCGGGTTCGCGGCGGCGATGAGCCAGGTCAGGCAGTGCTCGCGCGACATCGACCAGATCGCTGAAACCACCAACATTCTCTCGCTCAACGCCGCGATCGAAGCCGCACGCGCAGGCGAGGCGGGTCGTGGCTTTGCCGTGGTCGCCAACGAAGTGAAGAGTCTTGCGGGCAAGACCCGCAAGGCGACCGACGAGATCACCCGCACGATCGACACGCTCGGCAGCGAGGTCGAGCGAGTTGTTGCCGAGATCGAGAAGGGCGCCAGGGTCCGGGACGAAGCGCGCACCTCGGTGTCCCGGATCGAGGACACGCTGGTCGAGGTCGGCGAGATGGTCAACGAGGTCGACCGGCAGAACGACCAGATAGCCCAGGCGACCAATTCGATCAGCGGCCATGTCGACAAGCTGCAGCGAGTGCTCGCTTCGTTCAACGAGGCGGCGCGGGACAACGAGGGCAAGCTTGGCCAGGCTCAGGCGCGAATGGCCGAGCTCGAGGAAATGGCCAGCCTTATGTTCGACCAGTTGGTCCGCGCCGGCCTCGCGCCGCGCGACATGGCAATGGTCGACAAGGCCCGCGAGGCGCGCGACGAGGTCATCGCACTCGCCCTGGCGGCTCTGGAGGACGGCAGTCTGACCGAAGAGCAGCTGTTCGACGACCGTTATGTCGAGGTGCCGGGGACCAATCCTCAGCTCTACCGCAACAGCTTCTGCGACTGGGCCGACAAGCACTGGCGTCCGGTCCTTGACCGGGTCAAGGCGTCGGATCCGAACATCGTCGCGACCGTATGCGACGATCGCAACGGCTTCCTGCCGACCCACCTTACCGACCGTTCGCGTCAGCCTACCGGCGACTACGAGCACGACCTGCAATTCTGCCGCAACGGACGGATGATCTTCAACGCGATCGACAAGCGCATCAAGGCGGGCAATGCCCCGTTCTCTATGGCCGTCTATCGCTACGAGGGCGACGGCAAGAACTATCGCGTCGTGCGGCTGGCTAGCGTCCCCATCGTGATCAACGGCCGCCGATGGGGTGACTACGAGATTTCCTACGCGTTCTGAGCGGCCTTGGTCTGGGTGACGGAGCCTGAAGCTGGTCTGGCAGCGCTCATATTGCAGTGCAACAATTCGGTTGCATTTCATGGTGCAGCGCGACATCCTCACGGCCGATGGACATGATCGTTCCGCTCAATACCGACCTCGGCGAACTGCTGGCCCGCCTCGGGGAGCAGGCAGGTGACATTGCGGTTCAGTGCAGCGATACAGGTGGCCTCGTCGGCAGGCTCAACCGCCAGATTTCGGCCGAGGCAGAGCGGTTGGATCAGCTGTTCGATGCCATGGAAGCGCTCAGCCGGAGCCGGGCGGAGCGGCGCGAGGCGACGTTCGAACTGCTGCAGACTTCCGAAGCCGCGCAGATCGTGCTCGAGCGCGGGCATCACGTCGCCGAACGGTCGCTCGATGAGGTCTCGAGGCTGGTCTCCGACGTCACAGAGCTCGACGGCCAGTTGCACGGCTTCCTCGAGACGCTCGACGAGATCGGCGGTGTCTCGTCCAAGCTCTCCGAGATCGCCGAGCATACGCATATGCTGAGTTTCAACACCCGCATCGAGGCGGCTCGGGGCGGTGCGGCGACAGCGCCGTTCGAAGTGCTTGCGACCGAGATTCGCCGGCTTGCGGCGACCGCAGCCGAATCCTCCAGCGAGGTCGGCCGCAACATCGCCCGCTTGCAGGCCACCGCCGGTTCGCTGATCGAGTCGCTCAAGACCAACATCGCCCGCGGCCGCGAATCCACCCGGCACATCGACGCGCTGCGCACGTCGCTGAGCGACATGGCCGCGCTGGTGCAGCAGTTCCACGACCGCTCGCGGGCGATCGCCGACTGTAACGAACGGGCCGAGACCAGCGTGCGTCAGGTCGATGACGGGCTCGCCGAGTTCGCACAGGTCGCTGCCGAGAGCGCGCGCCGCGCCGAGGAGGCGCGGGAGCAGCTCGATCGGCTAGAGACGCGCGCCAACGACATGCTCAATCAAGTGGCCCACGGTGGCGTGCGGACCCGGAACACGCCCTTCATCGACCTTGCGATGGAAGGCGTTAGCGAAATCGCCGGCCTGATCGAACGTCATCTCGACGATGGGACTCTCACCGAGGACGCGCTGTTCGACACGGACTACCGCCCTCGTCCCGAGACCGACCCGGTTCAGTACGACAACGACTTCGCCGATTTCGCTGACCGTCACATCCGCCCGATCCTCGATCGCTACACACACCAGCACCGTGCCGTCGTCGGCTGCTGCCTGATCGACATGAACGGCTACCTTCCTACGCACATTACCGAGCGCAGCCAGGGGCAGCTTCCGGGGCAGCGGTTGCGCAACCTCGAGTTCGCTCGCAACCGACAGATCTTCATGGACAGCCAGACTCGCCGCGCGCTCGACGGCGACGACGCGTTCTTCCTGTTCGCCTATCGCCAGGACCTCGGGGAAGGGCGCTTTCGCGCCCTGCGGAGCGTCTTCGTGCCGTTGCGCTTTCGCGGGAGGAAGTGGGGATTGTTCGAGGTCGGCTACCAGATCTGACCTCACGCCACCGCCGCGCGACAAGCACGCGCGCCCGGCTAGTCTTTGTCGGAAAGTCAGCCCGGGGAGGCAAGGGGTGACGCAACGAGCGAGGAAGCGCTCGACAGCTTCGGCGTGGCCGACCGCGTGACGATCGAAGCGGCAACTTCTTCGAGCGCGTGCCCGAGGGCCACGATGGCGGCCTCCTGAGCCACATCATCCACGACCGGGACGACGGCGAGAACGTGACGAACTTGCAGCACGTTCGCGAGGCAACGAAACCCGATGGCGACGAGCCGCACATGGGCAGGATGCTCGATATGATGATGCAGCTGGTCCCCAGAGGTGAGGAGCGCACCCCCAGCGAATAGGCCACCTCGCTTGAGCCCATCGGGTTCCGCGTACAGCGGGTGGTGAAGGCGGCGCCACCCGTCAGCGTGGCAGGGGCGGTGCGGGCCTGAAGCCCGAACTGCTATTCGGTGGGCTCACTGACCGTGATCTCGACGTTGCCATTGCGGTCGCTGGTTCCGAGGATCGCGGCCTGCTCGGCAATTTCCACGGCTCGCACCGGGTCGGGAAGCCGGTCGACCAGCGCGAGCAACGCAGAGCCGTTGGCATCCGAGTAGATGATCGGAATTCCCAGGTCCGTCGGCAGGAGGTCCGGCATCTCGCGTATCACTATGCCAACCTGCAGGACGTCCCCGCTGTCGCCGAACGCGATCACGTACCGATCGGGGGAATCGTTGGGCCGATAGACGTAAAAATCCTCGACCGCGTCGTCGCGGCACCATCGCGCTCCTTCAGGAGGAATCGCCGTTCCCTCCGCGTCCGTTGATTCGCCCACTTCCAGCATCATCAGCGAGCTGCTGAGGACGTCGGGCGAGGGAGGCAGAACATTGGTTTCGCCCACGTCGAGCTGCGCGGCGCAGGGTTGGACACGATATGATGGCGACGACAGGTACTGGGGTTGGGGTAGGCCCAGCGACCGCTCGGTCTCCGCCAACAATTGCGCGATCTCATCGGCATTCTTGCTCGACGATGTGGCGCGCAGCTTGATCAGCCAGGGTCCGTGAGGGAACAGGATTGAGGTGGTCCCGCCTTCTTGGACAGGTTGGCGGCGAAGTTAAGCTAATCCCGGATGTGATTATGCCGCCAGTCTGG
>SMEH01000398.1_pt1 | contig 15380 bp, 16 predicted proteins | sample 2456361 | NCBI WGS metagenome assembly SMEH01 (sample SAMN10132587, study PRJNA489261) | soil metagenome | isolation source: day1 control-loamy sand soil ammended | place: USA | reverse complement strand
ACCACAGGTTCCACACGGCCGCGCCCAGCCGCGGATGAGCCCGCGCGGCCCGGCGCAGGGCCGGTGCGGACACGTCGAGCGCGAGTCCCGTGGCGTCCGGGAGTGCGTCCAGCACGTGTGCGAGGTAGTAACCCGTTCCCGCCCCCGCGTCCACCACCAACCGGCCTCGCCTTTGGTCCGCGTTCGTGTCGGTGGTGCGAGCGGCTTCAGCGGTTCTGCCGGCGGTGTCGGCGAGTGTCCGGGCCAGTGGTTCGTAGAAACCGCCCCGCAGGAACGCGTCCCTGGCCGCCACCATCTCCGTCGTGTCGGCGGTGCCCTTCGGGACCTTGGCGTGCAAGAGGTTGACGTAGCCCTGGCGGGCGAGGTCGAACGTGTGGCCCCGTTCGCACCGCAGTGCCCGGTCCCGCAACGTGACCGGTTCACCGCAGACCGAGCAGCGCAATGCGGACACGGCGGCGTCGGGCAGAGCCGGGGCCGGGGGAGAGGAACGTGCGGGCATGGCCCTATTCGACCACGGCCGCGGCATCCGGAGAGCATGGTCGTGAACGGAAAGACCGCGGGGCCGTGCTACCCCGCCATCCCGCCACCCGCCCGTCACGCCGGATCCCCTCATCGCGACGAACCCGGCTGCGGTCGTATCCCGACGCCGCGTGGAAGTGCAACGCCGGTGGACCCTGGTCACGCTGCTCGCTCTCGATGCCGGAGGTGGAGACGCACGGGCGAACGCGATGCGCGTGCCGTGGCGTGGGTGGAGGCGGCCCCGTGGCCGACGCTCCTGTGGCCGACGGAACCGATCGGTGAGCGGAATCGCCGCGGTTCGGTTATGGAAAACCGTGGTCCAGCCGGGGATGATGGGCTCTCGTCGGCCCCGGGTCGAAGGGGTCTCTCGCCGGAATTGCGTAGAACTACTCACGGGTTACTCAGTGGCTTCACTCTGCCGCCGCTTCGCTCCACCGGGCAATCTGTAGTTGCTCCCGATGAGGTGCTCGGCCCGGCCGAACGGTCGCCAGTTGCTGGGGGTCTGGCGAACGTCGACGAACGCCGCCGGACCCAACGGCACCTCATCGGGGCAGGCCCGCCCGGTCGGTGAGGGGGACGCACTGGGGGGAGTGTCCGACCGGGCGGGCTGGGGGGTGTGTCCGTCAGGCGGGCCGACCGTCGTCCGGGTGTGGTCGTCTACCCTTGGAGACCGTGGTCGGCCCGCAGACCGGCCCCGACACCCACGACCCGCTGGAGCGTGCACCCCGTGTTCGACACACTCTCCGATCGGCTCACGTCGGTCCTGCAGAACCTGCGCGGCAAAGGGAAGCTCTCGGACGCCGACATCGACGCGACGGCGCGCGAGATCCGCATCGCCTTGCTGGAAGCGGACGTCGCGTTGCCGGTGGTGCGCGAGTTCATCAAGCACGTCAAGGAGCGGGCCAAGGGCGCGGAGGTTTCGCAGGCCCTCAACCCGGCCCAGCAGGTCATCAAGATCGTCAATGAGGAGCTCATCGCCATCCTCGGTGGCGAGACCCGCAGGTTGAACCTCGCCAAGACCCCGCCTTCCGTGATCATGCTGGCGGGTCTGCAGGGGTCCGGTAAGACCACGCTGGCGGGCAAGCTCGCGCGATGGCTGAAGAAGCAGGGACACACGCCGCTGCTCGTGGCGTGTGACCTCCAGCGGCCGAACGCGGTCACTCAGTTGCAGGTCGTCGGCGAGCGGGCGGGGGTGACCACGTTCGCTCCCGAACCGGGCAACGGGGTCGGCGATCCGGTGGACGTCGCCCGTCGGTCGATCGAGGAGGCGCGCCGGGCCCAGCACGACGTGGTCATCGTCGACACGGCCGGTCGGCTCGGTGTCGACGAGGAGATGATGCGGCAGGCCGCCGACATCCGCGATGCCATCTCGCCCGACGAGACCCTGTTCGTCGTGGACGCCATGGACGGTGACGCCCGCGGTGGTGCGGCCCTGTCGGTGCGGCACGTGACGGGCAAGCCGATCCTGTTCGCCTCCAACGGCGAGAAGTTGGAGGACTTCGACGTCTTCCACCCGGACCGGATGGCCAGCCGCATCCTCGGCATGGGCGACGTGCTCACCCTGATCGAGCAGGCCGAGCAGGCGTTCGACCAGGAGAAGGCCGAGGAGGCCGCGGCCAAACTCGGCACCGGTGAGCTCACCCTGGAGGACTTCCTGGAGCAGATGCAGGCCGTCCGGCGTATGGGACCGATCGGCAACCTGCTCAGCATGCTGCCCGGTGCGGGCCAGATGAAGGAGCAACTCGCCCAGGTCGACGACTCCCAGCTCGACCGCCTGCAGGCCATCATCCGCGGTATGACCCCGGCCGAGCGCGCCAACCCGAAGATCATCAACGCGTCCCGCCGGCAACGTATCGCCAAGGGTTCCGGTGTGACCGTGCGCGAGGTCAACGATCTGGTGAACCGGTTCTTCGAGGCCCGCAAGATGATGCAGCAGATGGCGGGCCGGTTCGGGTTCGGCGCGGGGGTCAGTGCCACGAAGAAACGCAAGGGCAAGAAGGGGAAGAAGGGCAAGCACAAGGGACCCACGCCGCCCAAGGTCAAGGGCGGTTTCCCCGGCGGCTTCCCCGGCGGGTTCCCGCAAGGGGGCGGCATGCCCGATCTGTCCCAGCTCGGGGGCGGGTTGAACGAACTGCCGCCCGGTTTCGATCCGTCGAAGCTGAACCTGCCGAAGAAAAAGAAGAAGTAGGCCGGGGAAGGAGCCATGTACCACCTGCGCGGGGTCGTGCTTCCCGATGGTGTGGAGCGCGACGTCTGGATCGACGACGGCCGGATCACGTTCGAACCGGTCGAGGGCGCCCGGACGTTGGACGGGGCGTTCCTGGTGCCGGGTCTGGTGGACGCGCATTGCCATCCCGGTATCGGCGCCGACGGGCCCACCACCCTGGAGCAGGCGAGTGAACAGGCACTGCGGGACAGGGACGCCGGAACACTGTTGATCAGGGACTGCGGTCTGCCGATCGATGTGCGGCCCCTGCAGCAGCGTGACGATCTACCTCGGATCATCCGCAGTGGTCAGCACCTGGCGTTGCCCAAACGCTATCTACCCGGCCTCGGGCTCGAACTCGACCATCCCGACCAGCTGCCGGACGCGGTCGCGGCGCAGGCCGCCGCCGGCGACGGCTGGGTCAAGCTCGTCGGGGATTGGATCGACCGGTCGGTGGGTGATCTCGCCCCGTTGTGGCCCGACGACGTGCTCGCCGAGGCCGTCAAGGTGGCCCATGACGCCGGGGCGCGGGTCACCGCCCACGTGTTCGGTGAAGCGGCTCTGCCCGGTCTGATCGAGGCGGGCATCGACTGCCTCGAACACGGTACGGGACTTTCACCCGACCAGATGGCCGAACTCGCCCGGCGGGGTACGGCTTTGGTTCCCACGCTCATCAACATCGAGAACTTCCCCGGCATCGCCGATCGGGCGGTTCGATACCCCACCTATGCAGCCCATATGCGGGCGTTGCACGCGGGGGTGTACGACATGGTCGGTGCCGCCGTCGACGCCGGGGTCGCCGTCTACGCCGGGTCCGATGCGGGTGGCATGGTCGAGCACGGCAGGCTGGTCGACGAGATCGAGGCCCTGCACCGGGCTGGGATGACTCGGGAGCAGGCGTTGGCCGCGGCGTCCTGGGCGGCACGGGAATGGTTGGGGTTCGAAGGCCTCGCCGAGGGTGCTTCCGCCGATCTGTTGGTGTTGGACGCCGACCCACGCGAGGACCTGTCCGCACTACGCCGTCCTCGTCACATCATCCTGCGTGGGGTAGTGATCGACTGACGCGATCGACCGCTCCACCGTAGGGTTGTTCGCAGGGGCCGTCGGCGTCTGCGGACCGGGAGGTGTGGGTGGAGCACGACGAGGGCTCGCCGGCTGACGAGGGCTCGCCGTCGATTCGAGACGGCCTCGTTCTCGGCGCACATTGGGGACTGCTCGCCTTCATCATCTCCCTCAGCCTCTATTACCTGTTGTCATTGCTGCTGACGGGACTGGTGTTCGGCGGCCTCGTGAGCACGTGGGATCCGTCCGACCTCGGTCCTTTGGTCCTGTTGGCGTTTTTGCCCAATCTGCTCCTCGGACTCGGTCCGGTGTACGCCTCGCGGAAGTGGGGCAGCGGCATGCGCGGCGACTTCGGGTTGCTGCCCACCGGTCGGGACGTGCGGGTCGGACTGGCGTGCGGCGGGTTCTCCCTGCTCACGGCGTATCTGTTGAACCTGCTGCTGCTCCAGGTCTACGGCAGCGAGTACCTGTCCGATTCGGCCACGAACGTGCTGCAGAACCTGATGTCCGGGATCGGATGGCTCATCCTCGCCGCGATCGTGGTGGTCGTGGTCGCGCCGCTGACCGAGGAACTGCTGTTCCGCGGGGCGTTGTGGGGTGGACTGGCGTATTACCGGGTGCCGCCCTGGGTGATCCTCGTGCTCACGGCGCTCGTGTTCGCCCAGGTGCACGGGGAACCGTCCCGCATGCTCGCGCTGTTCGGGCAGGGCATCGCCATCGGCGCGGCCCGGATGATCACCGGGAGGGTGAGCGCGAGCATCGTCGCCCACGCCACCAACAACCTCCCACCTGCGTTGTTGCTCCTCAGCGGAGCATGATCGACCGGAACGCGAAGTAGGCTCAGGCGGAAGATCGTGACACGGCGGAGGGAACGCGCGCGTGAGGGCATCGGACTCGCAGGATCCGGCACGTGAGATCGAGCCTGTCGGAACCGATGCGGGAGCGTCGTTCCCCAACGAACCGAGGCGGGAAGCGTCGAACGAGTCGACCGCGGAGCTGAGATACCGGCCGCGCACCCATCGATGGGGATTCGGCGCGTTCCTGTTCGTGGAGGGTGTGCTGCTGGCGACGGCGGCGTTCGTGGGAGCCGTGCTCGGACCGAACACGGTCGAGTCGCTTCCTGTACGGGACGTGCTCATCGGCACGATGACCCCCACCGTGTTCGCGGCGCTTGTGGCGTTGGCCATCACCAAGCTCCGGGGCAATGGTCCCGCTGCCGATCTGTGTCTGGTGTGGCGCTGGGACGACGTGAAGATCGGGCTGAAGTTCGGTGTGCTCGGCCTGGTGTGCACGGTGGTGGGGGTGCTGGTCTGGACCCGAGCGGTGGGCGAGGACAACGCGACCTCGGCCATCCGCATGTTGGTGGAGGACAAGCCGATGTCGATGTCGGCGGCCGTGACGATGTTCCTCTACCTGTGGCTGCTGGGACCGATCTGTGAGGAGATCATCTACCGCGGGCTGCTGTGGGGCGCGGCCGAACGGCTGGGATGGGGCAGCGAGCGATGGGGCCGGTTCGCGGCGTTCGTGTTGTCCACCGCGGTGTTCGCGGTCAGCCATCTCGAACCACTGCGGACGTCGCTGCTGCTGGTCATCGCCATTCCGATCGGACTGGCCCGCCTGGTGACCGGGCGGTTGCTCGGCAGTATCGTCGCGCACCAGATGAACAACTTCCTCCCGGCGTTGGCTATTCTGTTGACCTCGCTGGGGGTTCTCACCGATTGACGGGTATCGCCGGACGGGTTCCGCGCAGCAGTGGCGCGTTCCCGCTCCCCGGCATAAACCGGGCTCGTCCGATCTGGCAAAATAGTGGCTTGCCTGCTCCGGTTCGGGCCCTCTCACCGTGCCGGGGCGATCCATACACCTGCGGGCACCCGGATCCGGCTCCCCACTCGGATCGTGTCCCGACCCGAGTACGAGAAGACGACAGGAGTACCCACACCCGTGGCTGTCAAGATCAAGTTGCAGCGCCTCGGCAAGATTCGTGCGCCCTACTACCGCATTGTGGTCGCGGACGCCCGCACCCGTCGTGCCGGCAGGGCCATCGAGACCATCGGCAAGTACCACCCGAAGAACGAGCCCAGCTACATCGAGGTGGACTCGGAGCGTGCTCAGTACTGGCTGAAGGTTGGCGCTCAACCTACGGAGCCGGTGCAGCGCATCCTGGAGATCACCGGCGACTGGCAGAAGTTCAAGGGGCTGCCCGGTGCTGAGGGCAAGCTCCGTCACCCGGAGCCCAAGCCCTCGAAGGAGGAGCTGTTCAACGCCGCGCTGGCCGCTGCCAACGAGGAGCCTGCGGTCGAGGCCACCACGCCCAAGAAGAAGGGCGGCAAGAAGGCCGACAAGGCCGACAAGGGTGAGAAGGCCGACAAGACCGAGAAGTCGGAGAAGGCCGAGTCCGGTGACTCGGCGGAGAAGAAGGCCGACGAGGCGTGAGTTTTCTCGCCGATTCCCTCGAACACCTGGTGCGCGGCATCGTCGACAACCCCGATGACGTGCAGGTGGAGTTGATCACCACTCGTCGGGGTCGGACCCTGGAGGTGCATGTGCACCCCGACGACCTCGGCAAGGTGATCGGCCGGGGTGGCCGTACGGCCACCGCTCTGCGCACCGTGATGGGAGCTGTCGGCGGTCGCGGCGTCCGGGTGGACGTCGTCGACACTGACCGATAGGTCGCGAAAGGCACCCGGCGTGCAGGTCGTTGTGGGGCGGATCGTGAAGCCGCACGGTATCCGCGGTGAAGTCGCCGTGGATGTGCGCACCGACTCCCCGGAGGAGCGTTTCGCGCCGGAAACGGTGCTCACGGGGAAGATGCGGGACGGCCGCACCCGACCGCTGACCGTCGCAGCCGTCCGCCCTCACGGCGGACGGCTGCTCGTGCGGTTCCTCGAGGTCCCGGATCGGACGGCGGCCGAGGAGATCCGCGGCGCCACGCTGCTGATCGATGTCGACGAACTACCGCCGATCGACGATCCCGACGAGTTCTACGATCACGAGCTCGAAGGGCTTCGGGCCGAACTCGACGACGGCACGGTGGTCGGCACCGTGCGTGAGGTCGTGCACTCGCCCGGTGGTGAGTTGCTGGCCGTGGAGGTCGAGGAGTCCGGAAGGCGACGCGAGGTGTTGGTACCGTTCGTGGCCGCGATCGTGCCGCGTGTCGAGGTCGACCGAGGGCGGATCGTGCTCGACCCGCCCGAGGGGCTGCTCGATGTCTGATCCGACTGTTGCCCGTGTCCGAGGTGGGAGAAGGAACAGGTGAGCGAGTCGGGCTCCCCCCAGGAATCCTCGCCGCAGGCCGGCGCGGAGCGGACGGAGGGGGAATCGTCACGGCCGCCGCTGCGCATCGACGTCATCACGATCTTTCCGGAGTACCTGCAGCCGTTGCGCGCGGCCTTGTTGGGCCGGGCCCTCGACCGTGGGCTGTTGGAGCTCGGTGTCCACGATCTGCGGGATTGGACGCACGATGTGCACCGAGCCGTCGACGACGCCCCTTACGGCGGTGGTCCCGGCATGGTGATGAAGCCGCAGGTCTGGGGCGAGGCGCTCGACGACGTGTGTGGCGAGCACACCCGTTTGATCGTGCCCACTCCCGCCGGTCGACGGTTCGACCAACAGGTGGCCCGGGAGTACGCGCGTGAGCGCCACCTCGTGTTCGCCTGCGGTCGTTACGAAGGCATAGACCAGCGAGTGATGACCGATGCCGCGCGCCGCATGCGTGTGGACGAAGTCTCGATCGGTGATTACGTGCTGGTCGGGGGAGAGGCGGCGGTGCTCGTGATCGTCGAGGCCGTCGTGCGGTTGCTGCCGGGTGTGTTGGGCAACCCGGTCTCGGCCGAGCAGGACTCGTTCTCCGACGGTTTGCTGGAAGGACCGAGCTACACCCGCCCCGAGGTGTGGCGGGGGCTGGCCGTGCCGTCCGTGCTGCGTTCGGGCAATCACGCGCTCATCGACCGGTGGCGCCGGGACGAGTCGTTGGCGAGGACCTTCCACCGCAGACCTGATCTGTTGGAGCGATTGCCGGAAGGTAGTCTGGACGAGCGTGACCTCCAAGTGCTTGACCGGCTTCGCCGGGAGGCCGATGAGTGACTCTCGGGCGCATCTGCCATACTTGCGAGGTTGGCGCGACCGGTTCATGCGCCGAAACTCCTGGGCCGCCCGCTGTCGGTGACACTGGCTGACAAGCGCGCGCCCGGATCATGTGAAGCCACACTGCCACACAAGGACGAGGACGGACACCGATGAACACGCTGGACGCGTTGGACGCCGAGTCGCTGCGTTCTGACATCCCCTACTTTCGCCCGGGCGACACGCTGAAGGTCCACGTCCGCGTCATCGAGGGCAACCGCGAGCGCAACCAGGTGTTCGAAGGCGTGGTCATCCGCCGCCAGGGCGGTGGTGTCCGCGAGACCTTCACCGTGCGCAAGGTCTCCTTCGGTGTCGGCGTGGAGCGTACGTTCCCGGTGCACTCGCCGAACATCGCCAAGATCGAGGTTGTCAAGCGCGGTGACGTGCGTCGCGCGAAGCTGTACTACCTCCGCGACCTGCACGGCAAGGCCGCCAAGATCAGGGAGCGTCGCGAGACGCCCTCTGCGTCCTGAGCAATCAGGCCGGCTACCGTAATCTGACGACGTGGTGGAGTCAGTGCCCTCGAACGCTGCGGAAGACGAGCCGGGTCGCCCCGACGACGAGAATGACACGAAGGCGTTTCCGAACGCCGCCTCATCCGAGTCGGGCGATCCGCCTCCTTCCGGAGCGCGGGAGCCTGCTGACTCAGAGGTGTCCAAAGCCCCCCGAACGCCCGAGGGCTCTGAGGAGCAGGAGAAGGCGAAGAAGCAGGCCAAGCAGCGTTCCTTCTGGAAAGAGCTGCCGATCCTCATCGTCGTCGCGCTCGTACTGGCGTTTCTCATCCAGCAGTTCGTCGCCCGGGTGTACATGATCCCGTCGGGCTCGATGCAGCAGACGCTGCACGGCTGTCCCGGGTGCACCCCGGACCGGATCCTCGTCGACAAGATCACTTACCGTTTCACCGATCCGAGTCCGGGGGACGTCGTGGTCTTCCGCGGGCCCGATCCGTGGGTGGAGGACGATCCCCCGACGAACTCGTCCAGTAATCCGATCGCGGGCTTCTTCCAGAACATCGGGGCCGCGTTCGGGCTCGCTCCTCCGGACGAGCGGGATTTCGTCAAGCGCATCATCGCCGTCGGTGGGCAGACCGTCGAATGCTGCGACGAGGAGAACCGGGTCGTGGTCGACGGCAAACCGCTGCACGAGCCGTACATCTACTGGCAGGGCGGCGAGCGCGAGCAACGTGAGTTCGGTCCCGTGACCGTGCCGGAGGGGACCGTCTGGGTGATGGGGGACAACCGCAACAACTCATCCGACTCCCGCTACCAGGGCGGCGGTGGTGAACGCGGTGTCGTCCCCGAGGAAAACATCATCGGCAAGGCGCGGTTCATCGTGCTGCCTCCGTCCCGTTGGGGCGTGGTGAGCGACTACAACCCGCAGGTGCACGCCGAGCCGGTCTCGGCGATGAACGCGCCGGCATGGCAGCAGGGACTACCTTTGGCGGCGGGTATCCTGGCGGCTTGGCCCACGCTCTTCGTGGGGCGGAAGATCGGCGCGGGAGTGCGCCGGGCAGTGACGAGGTTGGTCGGACGGGAGCGGTAGCGCAGTGAGCGCTGACGGTGTGGGCCTCCTTCGCCCACCTCGTGCCGTTATCCGTGGCGACATCTCGTGGGCGTTGCAAGCGGCCTTGGACCGGCGGGGGCTGGGGCCCGTGGTCGGCGTCGACGAGGCCGGTCGAGGAGCCTGTGCCGGCCCGCTCGTGGTGGCCGCGTGTGTGTTGCGTCCCGGGGACGGGGCGAAGCTGCCTGAACTTGCGGATTCCAAGTCGCTCACGCCATTGGCGCGGGACCGCGTGTACGAGCGGATCCTGCGGCGGGCGTTGGATTACTCGATCGTGGTGATCCCACCCGCCGAGATCGACGTGCAGGGTGTCCACACCGCGAACATCGAAGGGATGCGGCGGGCGGTCGCGGCGTTGTCGCAGCGGCCGGGCTACGTGTTGCTCGACGGTTTCCGCGTGCCGGGACTGCCCGCGCCGAGTGTTCCGGTGTTGAAAGGCGATCGTGCGGTGGCGTGTGTCGCGGCGGCCTCGGTGCTCGCGAAGGTGACCAGGGACCGGATCATGGTGGGACTGCATGCCGAGTACCCGGTGTACGGCTTCGAGGTGCACAAGGGGTACACGACCGTCGAGCACCGCACGGCGCTGGCCGAGCACGGACCTTGTGAGGCGCATCGCTGGTCGTTCGCGAACGTGGCTTCCGCGGCGGCCGCGCACGGCTTGCATCCGCCCCGGCGGGTCCTGCTCAGCGCTGCCGCGTTGCGGGCGGAGGTCGCCACTGGTACGCATGTCGTCGCGGCGGCGGGTGCCGGTACACCGGTAATGAGGGAGAATGGAGCTTCTGCCGACGACGAATTGCAAGGCGCGCGAGGAGGAGCTCGAGTTTCATGAGCGCAGAGGATCTCGAGAAATACGAGACCGAGATGGAGCTGTCGCTGTACCGCGAGTACCGCGACATCGTCGGGCAGTTCTCGTACGTCGTGGAGACGGAGCGGCGCTTCTACCTGGCCAATGCCGTGGACGTGCAGGTACGTGACGGTGGTGGCGACGTGTATTTCGAGGTGAGGATGTCCGACGCCTGGGTGTGGGACATGTATCGCCCGGCGCGCTTCGTCAAGAACGTTCGGGTGATCACCTTCAAGGACGTCAACGTGGAGGAGCTCGACAAGCCGGAGTTGCGTCTGCCCGACGACGGCCCCTTCAGCGCCTGACTTCAGCGCCTGATTTCAGCACTGTCCCCGCCACGCCACGGTGGCGGGGACAGTGCTGTTGCCGGGGTCGGTTAGCACATCGAGCTTTACCGCGCGTGACGCTACGGCAAGTTGTCCACAGGGGGTCGGCTGTCCACAGGTCCGTGCTCGTGACCTGTTGTCCCGATGTTCGTGCTGGCAGCGTGAGGGTGCACCAGTGAGGGAGAACATCGGGGGTGGGGTGCGTGAGCGCCGTCAATGCTGTAAGCACTGTGAGCGTCCCGGATGAGAAGGGGGAATCGCGAGTCGCTCTGGGACGACGTGGTGAGGACCTGGCCGTCGAGCATCTCCGGCGACAGGGCCTGGTGATCCTGGAACGTAACTGGCGGTGTCGCGAGGGAGAGCTGGACATCCTCGCCACCGACGGCCGGACACTCGTCGTGTGTGAGGTGAAGACCCGGTCCGGGCGTGGTTACGGGATTCCGACGGAAGCCGTCACCCAGGACAAGCGCAACCGCATCCGCAGGTTGACCTTGCGCTGGTTGGCGAGTCGACGGGTGGCATGGTGCCCGTTGCGTTTCGACGTGATCGCCATCGAGTGCTCTCCGAAAGAGCCACCGCGGCTCCGGCATGTCGTGGGGGCGTTCTGAGATGGCGCTGGCTCGAACCTGGTCGATCGCCTTGCTCGGCATCGAAGGACGGCTGGTCGAGATCGAGGCGGATATCGGTGCCGGCATGCCCGGCACCAAACTCGTGGGACTGCCCGATCCCGGGTTACGTGAGGCCAAGGACAGAGTCCGGGCCGCCGTTCGGAACAGCCGCCAGACCTGGCCCGACACCAAGGTCACCCTGGGGCTTTTCCCCGCGAACCTGCCCAAGGTCGGTTCGTCGTACGACCTCGGTATCGCGGTGGCTGTGCTCGCGGCTTCGGCGTCCGTGCCCGCGGACAAACTCGGTGGCACGGTCTTACTCGGGGAATTGGCGCTGGACGGTCGTCTCCGTAGTGTTCCCGGGGTGTTGCCGGCCCTCCTGGCGGCACGCCGCGTCGGTTACCGGCGTGCTGTCGTTCCCGTCGGTTCGGTGCCGGAGGCGGCGCTCGTCGAGGGGGTCGAGGTGTTCGGCGCCGCCAGCCTGGTCGACGTCGTCGGCTGGTTGCGTGGGGAGTCGGAGTTGTGCCGCCCTGATCCGGCGGAGCCGATAGACATTCGGAATGTTCCCGATCTGACCGACGTGGTGGGGCAGCCGGAGGCGCGGTGGGCCTTGGAGGTGGCCGCTGCGGGGGGACATCACTTGCTCCTCACCGGGCCACCCGGTGTCGGCAAAACCATGCTCGCCACTCGTCTGCCAGGGTTGCTCCCACCGTTGTCCAAGGACGAAGCACTGGAGGTGGCGGCCATCCGATCGGTGGATGGTTCGTTGCCCCGGTCGGAGCCACCCACCTGTGTGCCGCCGTTCGTCGCGCCTCATCACTCGATCTCGCCGGCAGCGTTCGTCGGGGGCGGTAACGGACTCGCGGCTCCGGGGGCCATCAGCAAAGCCCATCGTGGGGTTCTGTTCCTCGACGAAGCCGCGGAGCTCGGGTCGGACCGGTTGGAGGCCCTGCGCACGGTGCTCGAAGAGGGGGAGATCCGTCTTGCTCGGGTCAAAGGCGTCGTGCGGTATCCGGCCTCGTTCCAATTGGTCCTTGCGAGCAATCCCTGTCCGTGTGCGCCGCCTCGGGAAACGGAATGCACCTGTACCCCGGCTGCGCGACGCCGATACCTGAGCAGACTGTCGGGGCCTTTGCTCGACCGAGTGGACTTGCGGGTCCGCATGCGTCCGGTCACCGCTATGCGGGTCTCCGACCTACAGCGACCCGAGTCCACCGAGCGGGTGCGGCAGCGTGTTGTGGCGGCGCGGGAGCGCGCGGCCGCACGTTGGGCCGACTACGGATGGCGTGTCAACGCCGCCGTACCCGGCCCCGCTTTGTGGCGGGAGTTCGCTCTACCCCGCGACGTCACGGCCCTGGTGGAACGCGGACTGCGGCGTGGAGCGCTTACGGCCAGAGGCGCCGACCGTTGCCTCCGTGTCGCCTGGACGTTGGCCGACCTCGCCGGAGCGTCCCAGCCCGATGGCGATCACGTCGCCGCCGCTCTCGAATTCCGCGAACGAAGGGCGGCGTGATGACCGATGCGAAGCGTCTTGCCCGGGCCTACTTGCTTCGAGTCGCCGAACCGCCCGCGCCCGCACTGCATCGGTTCGTCGCCGAGCACGGTCCGATCGAAGCGGCGAGACGGGTGCGTGAGGCGGCCGTACCCGAGGCAGTGGCCGCCGAGACGGCCGCACGCCGGGGACTCGACAGAGCCGAGCGAGACCTGGACAGCGCAGCGGAACACGGTGCTCGATTGGTGATCCCAGAGGATGCCGAATGGCCCGCATGGCCGTTGCTGTCTCTCGAGGTCGCGAACGGACGTGGGGTCACGGGCATGGCCCCGCCGTTGGGACTGTGGGTCCGTGGTCCGATATCACTCGACGACGCGCTCGATCCGGCCGTCGCGATCGTCGGTGCGCGGGCGGCCACAGACTACGGCGAACACACGGCGGCCGAATTCGCTTACGAGCTCACCCAGTCGGGAATGACCGTCGTGTCCGGGGCCGCCTACGGCATCGACGGTGCGGCTCATCGTGGGACGCTCGCGGCCGAGGGGGTCACCGTCGCCGTGCTCGGCTGTGGCCTCGACGTGGGCTACCCGGCGGGGCATGTGGGACTGCTCAATCGAGTGGCACGACGTGGCGCCGTGGTGTCGGAGTATCCGCCCGGCACACAGCCGGCACGCCATCGCTTCCTGGTCCGTAATCGGCTCATCGCCGCCTTGTCGGCGGGCACCGTCGTGGTCGAGGCCGGCCGTCGCAGTGGAGCTCGGAACACGGCCACCACGGCGGGAACGCTCGGCAAGGTGGTCATGGCGGTGCCAGGGCCTGTGGGATCGGCGTTGTCGGTGGGGTGTCATCGCCTGATTCGTGATTCCCAGGCCACGCTGGTCACCTCCGTCGCCGACGTCGTCGAAAGCGTCGGCAAGGTGGGCAGTGGGCTCACCGAACCAGGTGACGGACCGCGGCGCCACACCGATGGCCTGGAGCCGGAAGCGCTACGTGTGTTCGAAGCTCTGCCCGCTCGTGGTGGCCGTTCGGCCGAGGAGGTCGCCGTGGAGTCGGGGGTGGAGCTTTCGCGGGTACGGGCGTTGCTACCAGCCCTGGAGTTCGACGGACTGGTGCAGCGGTGCGACATCGGATGGCGGAGACGGTCGGAGCGCGCCGGCTCGGCGAGGGGATGACGATCACGATCTGGGTCCCGCGCGTGGCGATGCTTGACTAGGCGAGCGCGGCGGCGCAGCGTCATGGCATGACGACAACGGGTCCTCATCGTGGGACGCGTTCCATTGTGGCGCGGCTGCGTGCCGCCCTTCCGCCGCAGGCGGCGGAGATCGTGGCCGACTACGAGGACCACCTGCGTGATGAGCGCATGCTGTCGCAGCACACCACGCGTGCCTATGTCGGTGACGTGGTGTCCTTGCTGGCGTTCCTCCACGGAGTGAACGAGGACGGGGCCGACGGGCCGAGCGCCCACGAGGAACACCCGGACGGTGAACACTCGGACGGTGTGAACGGGCTTCACGTCGGCGTGCTCAGGGCATGGCTGGCGCGGCAACACGAAGCGGGTTGCAGCCGCGCTACCGTGGCCCGCCGAGTGGCGTCGGCCAGGACGTTCACGGCATGGGCGTACCGGCGTGGACTGTTACCGTCCGATCCGGGCATTCGCTTGGCCTCTCCTCGCCCGCACCGTCGACTTCCCGGCGTATTGCGCATGGACGAAGCCACCGAACTCATGCGTGTCAGCGAGGCCGGAACCGCGACAGGTCACCCCGTTGCTTTGCGTGATCACGCCCTGATCGAGTTGCTGTACGCCACAGGTGTGCGAATCTCAGAACTGTGTGGACTCGACATAGATGACGTCGACTTCGACCGCCGGGTCGTCCGCGTCCTGGGAAAGGGGAGGAAACAACGAATGGTGCCGTTCGGCCTGCCTTCGGAGCGCGCGCTTCGGCTATGGCTGCGGCAGGGTCGTCCGGAAGTGGCCACCGCCGACTCCGGTGCAGCTCTTTTCCTCGGTGCCCGAGGAAAGCGGGTGGACCCGCGAACGGTACGTCGTGTCGTGCACGACGCGGTAGCGGCGGTGCCGGGCGCCGCCGATATCGGCCCCCACGGACTTCGGCACTCCGCGGCCACGCACATGCTCGACGGCGGAGCTGACCTTCGTAGCGTCCAGGAGCTACTCGGTCACGCTACGCTGGCGACGACGCAGCTCTACACTCACGTGACAGTCGAGCGGCTGAAGGCGATCCATGACCAGACCCACCCCCGTGCCCAGTGAGGCCGCCAGCGCCGAGGTGGCCGCAGCGGCTCTGCCGCAGCATGGGCAAGGAAGCGGGCAGGTCATGAGCGTGTCGACCACCGAAGAGCCGGAACCCGCCCTCCAGCCGGATGCGGTGACGGCCACCGGTGACAAGGTGCCGGCCACCGGTGACAAGACGGGCGCTGATGAGGCAAACACCGCCGATTCGGCCATCCAGGCCCTGTGGAAGGAATTCGTACGCTCGCCGAGCCAGCGCGTCCGTGACCGCCTCGTGCTGCACTATGCCCCGCTCGTCAAGTACGTGGCGGGTCGAGTGGGAACGGGACTACCCACACACATCGATGTCGCCGACCTGATCCAGTCGGGCATCTTCGGCCTGGTCGACGCCAT
>SMEH01000306.1_pt1 | contig 15392 bp, 8 predicted proteins | sample 2456361 | NCBI WGS metagenome assembly SMEH01 (sample SAMN10132587, study PRJNA489261) | soil metagenome | isolation source: day1 control-loamy sand soil ammended | place: USA | reverse complement strand
CAGCAGCCCGTGCGCGCCGAACGCGGCCGCCGACCGCGCGATCGCGCCCAGGTTGTGCGGGTCAGTGACCCCGTCCAAAGCGACGATCAACGGGGTGGTTTCCCCTTTGCGGGCCTCCGCCAGCAGGTCGTCCGCCGTCGCGTACTCGTAGGGCTCCACCTGGAGGATCAAGCCCTGGTGCGCGGCCTTGGGCAGGCCGAGCCGTTCACAGCGCCGGTCCAGTTCCGGGCGGGCCACTTCCGCGATGGCGATCCCCTGCTGGCCGGCAAGCCGCGCCGCTTCGGTGATCCGCTCATCAGGGTCGAGGCTGTTGGAGAGCAGCAACCGGACCGCCGGCACTTTGGCACGCAGCGCCTCCACCACGGGGTTGCGACCGATGAGCAGCTCAGATCCGTCCCGGGCGCGCACGGTCGCCCCAGGAAGCTCTTCGACGACGCGCACCTTCCGCGTCGCCAGGTACTGGGCCCGCTCGGCCGCCTTGATCCGCTGCTTTTCGGCATACCAGTGCCGCTTTTCCGCGGGAAGCGTGGCCTTCTTGCCTGCGAGGGCACGACGGCCTTTGCCGCCGCTGCCCTTGGTGGGACCCTTCTTCGTCCTCTTCGACGGCATGTCCTGTCCTTTAACGAAAGTCCCGGTGGCTAGGCAGTCCCCTGGCAGGGGTGCTCGCCGTCGGAACCTGGTGTCTTAGCTGCGCTTCAGTTCCCAGCGCGGTCCCTGAGGCGTGTCCTCTACGGCGATCCCCATCTCGGCGAGCTGGTCGCGGATCCGGTCGGCGGTGGCGTAGTCCTTGCGTTTGCGGGCCTCCTGGCGCTGCTCCAGCACCACCGACACCAGCGAGTCGACCACGTCGTGCAGGCCGGAGTCGTCCGATCCCGCCCACTGGGGGGACAGCGGGTCCAGGCCGAGGACCGCGAGCATGGCCCGCAGCCGGGCCCCGATCTGGGCGGCGCGTTCCTTGGCGCCTTCCGCAAGTGCAGAGTTGCCTTCCCGCACGTGGTTGTGGGCCACAGCCAGCGCTTGGGGGACGCCCAGGTCGTCGTCGAGGGCGGCGGCGAACTCTTCGGGCACGGGGACGTCGTCGGGGATCGGTCCGGCGATCTCGTTGACCCGCACCAGGAAGTTCTCCAGGCGCTGGTAGGCGCTGGCGGCCTCGCGCAGCGACTCCTCGGAGTAGTCCAGGTTGGAGCGGTAGTGGGCCTGGCCGAGGTAGTAGCGCAGCTCCACCGGGCGGACCCGCCGGGTGATCTCGGGAATCAGCAGCGAGTTGCCGAGCGACTTGCTCATCTTCTCGCCGCCGGTGGTGAGCAGGCCGTTGTGCAGCCAGTAGCGAGCGAAACCGTCCCCGGCCGCTCGGGACTGGGCCGACTCGTTCTCGTGGTGGGGGAAGACCAGGTCGACGCCGCCGCCGTGGATGTCGAACGTGGGGCCGAGGTATTTGGTGGCCATCGCCGAGCACTCCAAGTGCCAGCCGGGACGGCCGGGCCCCCACGGGGTGGGCCACGACGGCTCCCCGGGACGGGCGCCCTTCCACAGGGCGAAGTCGCGGGGGTCGCGTTTGGCGCGCGCGTCACCGTCCTCTGCGGCGCGCATCTCTTCGAGGCGCTGGTTGGACAGCGACCCGTACTCGGCGTAGGAGGTGACGTCGAAGTACACGTCACCGGAGCCGTCCTCGGCCACGTAAGCGTGCCCGCGGTCGATGAGCCGCCGCATCAGTTCGATCATTTCCGGGATGTGCCCGGTGGCGCGCGGCTCCACCGTGGGCGGCAGGCAGCCCAGGGTGTCGTAGGCCTCAGCGAAAGCGCGGTAGTTGCGTTCGCTGACCTCCCACCACTGCACGCCTTCGGACGCGGCGACGTTGAGAATCTTGTCGTCGATGTCGGTGACGTTGCGGCAGAAGATGACCCGGTAGCCGCGGTACATCAGCCAGCGGCGGAGGATGTCGAAGCTGACGCCCGAGCGGATGTGCCCGATGTGCGGGGGAGCCTGCACGGTGGCACCACACAGGTACAGCGAGACACATCCCTCACGCAGCGGGACGAAGTCACGGACCTGACGGGTTCGGGTGTCGTAGAAGCGCAGACTCACGGGGTTAAGGTTAGCCGCTTTCCGACCGTCTCGGCGATCGCACTGGTCTTCCCCTGCGGAATTCGTGGTAATGCCGACTGCCGCACAGTGCCGCAGGGCTGCACTGCCCCCTCTGTCCGTTCTGCCGCGGCGCCAAGAGACTGTCGGGATCCGGGCCGGGCGCCCGGCGTCGGGTTGCGGCGTTCCGTTTTTCGCTCACATGCGGGCACACAATTCGCTGATTGGTCCGGTCTGCGGGACGCGTGCCACGGGCGGGGCGGGAGGGGGAGGCACTCGTGCACTCCTGCTTCCGACCCTAGACCTGGCCCTGCCGTACCGGCTTTCCCTGCCTGCGGCCGACTGGTGTGCGCGGGGAACAGCGCCGTGGCGTGTGACAGCGGACACGGTCCTGTCCTGCCGTTTTCGGCCAGAAGCCTCGTCCGAGCAGCGCATCCTGGGTTAGCCTGCCGCACGATGGCAGCTCAATCCTCCCGATCGTCCCGCACACCCCGTCGCCCGGCTCCGCCCGCGACGGGCACGTCGTCGCGCGTAGCCGTGATCGCGATGGCCGTGCTCTGCGTCACCGCGATCGCTGCGTGCGCCATTCTGCTGTCCTACAACGGCATCTTCCAGATCGCCCTGCGCGGTGGTGTAACCGGCTGGGCGGCGCACCTGTACCCGGGGATGTTCATCCTGCTGCTGTTGATGGCGTTCTGGGCCATCTACCTGCTCCGGGATGCCCCGCGGCGCCGCCGGATCTGGGTGGACCTCCTGGTCCTGGCGATGATCCTGGCCGCGGCGGGCGCCAGTGCGCTCCACTCGCTCCACTACGAGCTGGTGGAGTGGGCCGCCACTCTCGTCGTCGCGGGCGGTCCGTGGCTGGCGCTGCTGATCTCGTTCCGGCTGCTGCTGTGGATTGTCGCGCAGGTCCGGGGCGAACGCGTCGCCGTGGCGGGAGAGCCCGCAGCCGAGGAGCCGGCAGCCGGTCCCGCACCGGACAGCCCAGCGGCCCCGGCCGTGGAAGAGGAGCCGGTGGCGGTAGACAGCGGTTCTCCGGCAGAACCCCCCACTGAGCCGCTCGCGGTGCTCCCGCGCACGGAGACGTCTCCCGCCGCGACGGCAGCGCCGTCCAGCAGCGAGGAGACAGCCCCACTGGTGTCTTCGACCCCTGCGCCGCGCCCTGCGGCAGCCGACATCTCCGCGGAAGCGGACCTGGGCGACGACACGGTCCGCCCGGCCCCGGCAGAGCAGTCCACCGCCCCGCCCGAGCCTGACCGTGCCGCGGATGAGCGGGGAAGCCTACCGAAACGCGTCCCCCCGGCTGAGGGCAGCGCGATCCGTCGGGCCGCAGAACCCTCGGACCGTCCCCCCGCTGCGGTTGCGGACGAGCCTGCGGAGCTGTCCGCCGGCAGTGCCGTGGACGCGGAGCTCGACGACGCGGACTGGGAGAGCATCACCGACGCGGAGGACGACTGGGAGACCGGTGACACTCCGCTCGCCGACGATCCCAGCGAGGATGAGACGCACTCCGAGCCCGCGGAGGTCGCTGCTGCGCCGCAGGCCGCCCCACGCTCTTCGGCTGCTGGTGCGCCACACCCCGTATCCCGGGAGGAGGCCGCCGCGGACGATGCGGCTTCCGTGCCGGAGCAGTCGCCCCCGCCCGCACCGCGGCTTCGGCGCCGCCCTATCGTGCTCCGGCCCCGGCGGAGCAGTCCTCCGCCGCTGCGCCCGCCCTCCAGTGAGGTGCGGAGCAGCCCGACACCGCCGGAAGAGTGAAACGGCGGGGGCCGTACGGCCCCCGCCGTTGGTGCATGCGGGCTGCTTTAGAAGGCCTCCTCCGGCAGGTCCATCAGGTCGAGCGTGGTGCGCTCCGCGATCGCACGCTCCACGGACAGCCGGGGCAGGACCTGGTCGGCGAAGAACCGGGCCGCCGCGATCTTGCCGAGGTAGAAGTTCCGGTCGTTGTCGTCGGCACCGTCGATGCGGGCCAGCGCGATCTCGGCCTGGCGCAGCAGCAGCCAGCCGAGGACCAGGTCGCCCAGGGAGAGCAGCAGGCGGGTGGTGTTGAGGCCCACCTTGTAGATTTCGCGGGGCTCCTCCATGGAGCGCATCGCGTTGCCGACCATGCTCTCCACCATCGCCTGAACGTCCGCGGCCGCCTGGGCAAGGAGGGCGCACTCGTTCTTGAGCTGGCCGTTGCCGGGGTCGCTCTTGGCGAACTCCTGGATCTCACCCATGAGCTTGCCCAGCGCCTGGCCGTTGTTCTTCACGATCTTGCGGAAGAACAGGTCCATGCCCTGGATAGCGGTGGTGCCCTCGTAGAGGGTGTCGATCTTGGAGTCCCGGATGTACTGCTCGATCGGGTAGTCCTGCAGGTAGCCGGAGCCGCCCAGCGTCTGCAGGGACTCGGCGAGCAGCGCGTACGAGCGTTCCGAGCCCACGCCCTTGACCAGCGGCAGCAGCAGGTCGTTCATGGCCTCGTACTCGGCGGGGTCCTCGCCGCGGGCGGTGGCGATCTGGACTGCGTCCTGGAAGGTGGCGGTGTAGAGGACCAGGGCGCGCATCGCCTCGGCGTAGGACTTCTGCAGCATCAGGCTGCGGCGCACGTCCGGGTGGTGGGTGATGGTGACCCGGGGGGCGGTCTTGTCGGCCTGCTGGGTGAGGTCGGCGCCTTGGACGCGTTCCTTGGCGTAGGCCAGCGCGTTGAGGTAGCCGGTGGACAGGGTGGCGATGGCCTTGGTGCCGACCATCATCCGGGCGTACTCGATGATGAGGAACATCTGCCGGATGCCGTCGTGCTTGTCCCCGACGAGGTAGCCGATGGCCGGGTGCTTGGCGCCGAAGGTCAGCTCGCAGGTGGTGGAGACCTTCAGGCCCATCTTCTCTTCCACGTTGGTGACGTAGACGCCGTTGCGCTCACCCAGCGAGCCGTCCTCGTTGACCAGGTACTTGGGGACGAGGAACAGCGACAGGCCCTTGGTGCCGGGGCCGTGGCCCTCGGGGCGGGCGAGGACGAGGTGGAAGATGTTCTCGGCCATGTCGTGCTCGGCCGAGGTGATGAAGCGCTTGACCCCTTCGATGTGCCAGGTGCCGTCGGGCTGCTTGATCGCCTTGGTGCGGCCGGCGCCCACGTCGGAGCCCGCGTCGGGCTCGGTGAGGACCATGGTGGCGCCCCAGCCGCGCTCGATCGCCAGTTTGGCGAACTTCTTCTGCTGCTCGTTGCCCTCCTGCCACAGCACGTGGGCGAAGCCGGGGCCCGCCGAGTACATGTGCACGGCGGGGTTGGCGCCGAGGATCATTTCGGCTACCGCCCACACCAAGGAGCGGGGGGCGCCGCTGCCGCCCAGCTCGGGGGGCAGGTCCAGGCGGTACCACTCGGCGTCCATGTAGGCCTGGTAGGACTTCTTGAAGCTTTCCGGGATGGTGACCGAGTGGGTCTTGGGGTCGAAGACCGGCGGATTGCGGTCGGCGTCCGCGAAGGACTCCGCCAGAACTCCCGTGGCCAGCCGGTTGACTTCGGCCAGGATGTCACGGGCGGTGTCCTCATCGAAGTCCTCGAAGGGACCGGAGCCCATGATCTCCTGACGGTTGAACACCTCGAACAGGTTGAACTCGAGGTCCCGGAGGTTGCTCTTGTAGTGCGTCATGCCCGCGCTCCGCTGTGTCACTACCGCTGCTCACACAGCGATCTACTGACTGGTAACAAAATCAATGTTACTACCCAGTAGAAGTCTCGGGCCAGGGTGCCGAGAGTGACAGCCCTATGACCCGATCGACATCACGCGGATGATCGCATCCAGCATTGCCCCGACCTCAGGCAGCGGCCCTTCGCCCAAGTCGAGGCTGCGGCCGTCCCGGGTCCAGCGGATCAGCCGCGTCCGCGGCTCGGTACTGCTGCCCCGGAACGTGCGGTCGGCTTCCAGCACGTAGAAGTCCGGGTCCCCCGGGCCGTGGAACGGGTCGTTGTCCCGGATCCCGCATACCAGGTACGCCTCCCCCGGACGCATCGGCTGCGGCAGCACGACAACGGCCGCCTCCAACGTGCCGCGAACCGTGAAAATCGTGGTCAGCCCTGCCGAAGAGAGCCGCTGCTCTGCAGGGAGCGCGTCCCCGGTGCGCTGCCACGCGCCACGTAACCCTTCGGCGAGCTGCCGGTCACGGGCCAACGTGAAGAACCGGGGGCCGAGGTGGAACGTGATCGCGCGCAACACGACGTTGGTGAACTCGTGGTGGTGGCGCCGGGGCGTATCCCCCTCCCGGCGCAGCACCTGCCTCGCACGCATACCTGCTCCTCCCAGCGAAGCGCCTGGAAACCATTGTCCTCCCTGGCAGCGGAGCAGTAAGAAGCCTCCCAAGCGGCCACACGCCGGGAACACGCCCGCCCCACCCGTTTCCAGGCGGGGCATTCCCGAGAACGCCGCTGTCTTTCCCCGCTTTCTTCCCTGGTGAGAAGTCCGTCAGAAAGCCCGAAGAAGCGTGACGCCTTCGGCAGGCATCAGAACGCCAGGAACGGTGCCGCAGCGCTATTCCCTACTCGCGTCGTAAAACCTGCGCCAGGAAATCAGCAGACCACAATCAGAGATTGTAAAAATATCAACGAAATCTTTCTCGGCCTCGTTGCCGTCCTGGAAGACGCCCGTCACGGCCATATCCACGCCTTCCGCGATGACCCCGCGCACCCGGTGCCTGCCCGTCCCGCAGGCCCCGGCCGCCAGCGCGACTCCCCCTTCCCGGCCGCGGACGGCCGACATCCCGGGAAACCGCACGTGAACGTGTTCGTCCAGCAGAGAAGCACATCCGTCCTGGTCACCGCGGTCCAGATAGAGGTAGAGGAGCCGTGCATGCTCGACTCCGACCACGGTGACGCGAGCGCTGGGTGAAAGAGCGCGTCCTCCAGAGCGATACAAGCGGTCCTCCTTAGCTCGCGACGCCGCACAGCATCCGCCATCCGCTCCATCACTATTGCGAACAGCGCAATTGCCGGACTATCGCGCGGCTATCCCGTCTGAACCGCCCTCGGCGGCCGAAAGTGGACAATACAAAAAGTGAACCAGAAAGCGCTCTTTGTGATATAAATCCGTGAACATCACAAGTGTTACCTATTGGACCACTTATTCAACTTTTATCCGATCTGGGGGTAAGCGATCGGCACCGTTCCTGAAATCCCAGGCGAGCACCCGCCCGTGATTTTCCGGGTGCTCGGTCCTCTCCAGGTCGAAGGCCCGTCCGGCCCCATCCGCATCCCGCCCGGACGCCAGCGGATCGTGCTCGCCGCCCTGCTCCTCGAAGTCAACCGGCAGGTCTCCACCGACTACCTCGTCGACGCCATCTGGGAGCACGACCCTCCCGAAACCGCGCGCACCCAAGTCCAGATCTGCGTCTCCCGCCTCCGCCGCCTCCTCGCCCCCACCGGCGCCGCCATCGAAACCCGCACCCCCAACTACCTGCTGCGCGTCAACCCCCTGACCGTGGACGCGCAGGTCTACTCCCAGCGGGTCGACGAAGCACGGGACCTCAGCAACCATGGGCGGATCAGCGAAGCCGCAGCCCTGCTCCGCTCCGCGGCCGGACTGTGGAACGGCCCCGCCCTGGACGGCGTCCCCAGCCGGGTCCTGCGGGCCAAAGCCGCCCGGCTCGACGAAGACCGGCTCACCACGATCGAGACCTACCTCGACCTCGAACTCCAACTGGGCCGCCACAGCCAGTTGATCGGCGAGATCACCGAACTCGTCGAACAACACCCGCTCCGGGAACGGCTGCGCTCCCAGCTCATGCTGGCGCTGTACCGGTCCGGACGCCAAGCCGAAGCCCTCGAGGTGTACCGGACCGGCCGGGAACTGCTCATCAAAGAACTCGGCTTGGAACCCGGAGACGAACTGCGCTCCCTCGAAGCAGCCATCCTCGCGGGCGACCCTGCCCTGCGCCCCGCCGACCCCCCGGCGCCCGCTGCCCCGCCCGAACCCCCGCCGTCCTCCCCCACCCGCGGCGTCACCCCCTACCAGCTCCCCACCGACACCGCCGACTTCGTGGGCCGCACCGAAGCCCTTGAAACCATCCGGACGACCCTGCTGAACAGCGACGGCGCCGTCGGCGTCGCTGTCCTGCTGGGCCGGCCCGGCGTCGGCAAAAGCGCCACCGCCGTGCACGCCGCCCACCAACTCGCCGCCGACCACTACCCGGACGGCCAGCTCTACTGCGACCTGCGGGCCAGCCGCGGCGCCCCGCTCCCGCCCTCCGACATCCTCGGCCGGTTCCTGCGCGCCCTCGGCGTCCCCGGTCAAGCCATCCCCGACGACCCCGACGAGCGGGCCGCAATGTACCGCGGGCTGCTCGCCACCCGCCGCGTCCTCGTCGTCCTCGACGACGCCGTCTCCGAAAGCCAAGTCCTCCCGCTCATCCCCGGCGGCCGCGGCTGCGGAGTCATCATCACCTCCCGCTCCCGGCTCACCGGCATCCCCGGAGCCACCCTGGTGGAACTCGACATCCTCAGCGGCGACCAGTCCCTGGAACTCCTCTCCCGGGTCGTGGGCGCGAAGCGGATCAACGCCGAACCCGAAGCCGCCCGGGCCCTCGTCCGCTCCGTGGGACGGCTGCCGCTCGCCCTGCGGATCGTGGCGGCCCGTCTCGCCGCCCGCCCTCACTGGACCCTCGCCTCCATGGTCGGGCGGCTCGCCGACGAACGCCACAACCTCGACGAACTCGAACACGGCGACATGACCGTGCGGGCCAGCCTGTCCCTGACCTACGACGGGCTCGACCCGCGCAGCGCCCGCGTCTTCCGGCTGCTCGGCCTCGTCGACGGGCCGACCATCCCCTGCTGGACCGCCGGAGCACTCCTCGACGATGCCCGCCCGTTCCCCTCCGACCTGGTCGACCCACTGGTCGACGCGCAGATGCTCGACGTGACCGGGGTCGACACTGCAGGGGAACCCACCTACCGGTTCCACGACCTGACCCGCGGCTTCTCCTGGGAACGGCTGGTCGCGGAAGAAGACGACGCCGACCGCCGCGCCGCCAGCGAGCGCCTGGCAGGCGGCTGGCTGGCCCTGGTCGACGAAGCCAACCGGCGGATGATGGGCGGCACCTTCCTCCAGCTGCGCGGGGACGCGCTGCGCTGGCACCTGCCGCGCCACTACCGCGACCGGCTGCTCTCCGACCCCGCCGCCTGGCTGGAGAGCGAACGCGCGAACCTGGGTTCGGCCGTCGCCCAAGCAGCAGAAGCGGGACTGGACGGCCACTGCTGGGAACTGGTGACCGGGTTCGCCATGTTCCTGGAACGCCGCGGCTACTTCGACGACTTCGACGAACTCCACTCCCGCGCGGTGCGCGCGGTGCAGGCAGCGGGTAACCGGCGGGGCGCCGCAGCCCTCGCCTACTCCTCAGTCACCCGGCTGCTCCACCAGCGCCGCCACAAGGAAGCGCGCACCGTCCTGAACCGTACGCTCGCCGAGTTCATCGACCTGGGCGACGGCTTGGGGCAGGCGCTGTGCCAGCGCCACCTGGCCTACCTGGCGTCCCTGTCCGGCGACGACCAGACCGCCCGCGAACTGTGCGAAAAAGCGCTGGCCGGCTTCTCGGCAGCCGACGACCTGGGCGGCCGGTGGCGCACCCTCATGCTCCTCGGCCATCTGCGGATCCGCGCAGGGGAAACGGAGGCCGGACTCGCAGACCTGGATGCGGCCCGCCACTACGCGGAACTGACGGGAGACCCGCGCGCCCGGGCCCAAGTGCTGCGCCGGCTTGCCCAAGCGGCGCTGCACCGGGGCGAACGGGACGCCGCACTGGACCAGTTGCAGACCGCTTTGGAGCTGGTCAGCGGCTTGGACGATCCGATCGGTGAAGCTCTCCTGCTGTACGAGTTGGGCCTGCTCCACCTCGCCGAAGGGAAACGGGACGCGGCACGCGGCCTGCTGGAGCGGGCCTTGCGCATCCGCGAACAGCTCAACGACAGCGCCGGTATCCGCGAGATTGCCTCGGTGCTGGACACGCTGCGGGACCAGGCTCCGGTGCCGGACCGCGCCGCCCGGTAGCGCCCCGGGCGCGGCCGGGTCAGCAGACTTCCCACGGGTCGCTGGAGCGGGCACCGGTAGCGACGATGACGGCCGGGTTCGTGGTCAGCATGGGAACCTCCTCACCAGGTGTTCCGCTTTGCGGTGGTGATTCCACTGTGGAATAACCGGCCGTCACCGGGCTATCGCCGGGCTATCCCCACCCTTCTCTGCGGTCCGGCGCTGGTCACGGCAGCGGATGCGGCGGCGCGTCGTCGTCCGCCGTGCGGCGGGCGGCCAGTCCGGTGCGCTCCACCGCTGAGGCCAGCCGCGCCCGATTCCAACTCCACGTGTGGCGTTCATCCATGCGCAACTGCTGGTAGCCCACCGGGACGACCTTGAGGGCGTGCCACCCCATGGCGCGCAGCGGCTCGGGCAGGCGCGCCGCCAAGTCCACGACCAGCGGGTCGCCGCCGTCAGCGAGAACCGCCGCGACCAGCTCCTCGGTGCCCACCCCTGGCGTCCACGCGACCTGTGCCGCGTCCCCGTCGCAGCCGGCCAGCCACTCGCGTACCGCCGCAGCCCCGGCAGGCGAAGCGAGGTAGGCGATCCGGTCGTCCTCGTCCACGATCTCCTCGGCCGCGACCGGGCGTACCCCGGATTCCCGTGCCCGGAGCAGCACGGAGCGCACCTGCCAGGCTTCCTGGAACGCGCCGAGCGCCGCCTCCCAGGGGCGGTCGGACGCTTTGCAGCCGATCGCGGCCAGGTCGCCGTCCGCGTCGTCCAGCCCGCCCACACAGCACCACACCGCGGGATGGGCGGTGGGCAGTACGACCAGGAACGGGGTCATCCCCTCACGGCGCGCCCGCTGCCACAACTCTCCCAGGGCCCGGCGGGAGCGCTCACCATCCCCGCCGGGAGCGGCAAGGGCCGCCGGGTCGGCGACCCGGTAGGCCCGCAGACCGCGCTGCCAGGCCACCATCACCGCGTCGCGTTCCACCACTTCCAGCAGCGCGGCGCGCAACGCCATCTCCCAGCCGAGCCCGGAAGCAGCCCCCGAAGGCCCCGGGTCGAAGTAGGCGCTTTCCCGCGGATCGCACGGCCAGTCCACGAGCGGAGCAGGAACCATCACCTTGGCGCCGTCGCGCAGCCGCCGTGCCGGATACCAGTGCAGTTCCAGGTCGGCGGCGTGCGGCGCGCCGAGCGCAACCTCGGGACGGTGGAACTCCACGGCCGGCGCGGGCAAGCCGGTGCGGCGCCCCCGCACTGGTCCGGCGGCGCGCCCCGGGTGCAGGGCGAACCGTTCCACTGCTTCGCCTGCGCCGCGGACCAGCGCGTCGTTCCGGGCCAGCCCGCACGCACCCACCATCCGGGCGGACAAGGGCAGGCTGTTGTCGTCGGGGCCGGGGGAACGCAACTCCACTCCCGCAGTCCACAGCGGGTCGCGGGGGGTGGGCGGTTGCAGTCCGAAAACGCGGGCGATCCCCCCGGCCGGCCCTAGGGTCCGAGTGACGTCGATCATGCCGGGACCAGTCCTTTCTGCTCGGACACGCCGCCTCCTGCGAGCGCGGGCGCCGAATCGTCGAGGAACGGCAGCGGGCACGGACGGCCTTCCACCACCGTGTGCAGGGCCAGCACCACCCCGGAGGTTCCCGTGGCCAAGTCGGTGGAGAGCCGCAGACTCTGGTCACCGAGCAGCAGCAGGCCGGAGCCGACCCGCACCGCGTCCCACCCGAAAGCCGACAGGTGCTGGTCGATCAAGGCCACCGGCCGGTCGGACGGCCACTGGTCGACCAGGGCCAGCAGGGTCCCGGCACGTCCGTTGAACAGTCCGGGGAAGGACGACAGCTGCCGGGCAGCGGACCGCAGCAGCATCCGCCGCATCCGGTCAAGCTCCGGGTCGGGGCGGTGCCGCAGCAGGACCCGCAGCGCCAAAGCCATTCCGGGGCCGCCGCTCAGCCCGGCAGGACAGGCCAGCGCGCCCTCATCGACACCGGGCGGGATCACGGCCGCCACGTCGGCGCGGAGAGCCCGTTCGGCGGCGTCGAGCAGCTCCTCGCCTCCCCCGCCCTGCTCGTACAGCCGGGTCAGGAACAGCGCCTGCCCTGCCCCGCCGTGCAACAGTCCGACACGCCGCGCCGGGGTGCCTTCCACCAGCCACGGCCGGGCCACGTGGACACCGAGTTCCGCGGCACGCTCCAGAGCCCCGTCGCAGTCAGAGAAGTGCAGCAGTGCGAGGCCCAGTCCGGACAGACCGTCCAGCAGGCTGGCGTTGACGTGGTCGCGCGGACAGTCCCAGGCTGCGGCGAGCAGTTCGCGGGCCGTTTCCGGGCGGCCGATCCGGTCCAGGGCGTAAGCGATACCGCTGAGACCGTCGTAGAAGCCGGGCCCCATGCCCTCAACGTCGCGGACCCGGTCCACCAGCCAGCGCACATGCTCCTCCGGGACAGGCTGGCCGACCGTGTCCAGCGCCCACAGCACTCCTGCTGCGCCGTAGCCGAAGCCCAGTCCGGCACCGGGGGTGAGGAACTGGCGGATGTCCCCGGGGTAGAGCCGGTCCTCCCGTCCGGGGGTGGCAGCCTCTCGGATCCCGGACGTCAACGCGGTGGCAAGGGTCGGCCACGTCTGCCGGGTCGGGGCAGGCCACAGCGGTTCCGCGGGCCGCTTCACCGGCGGGGCGGACGGTCCCAGCCCTTCGCGGATCCGCGCCACATAGTCGTCCGGCAGCGGGAAACGCTCAGTCACCAAGCCGATGATCTGCTGGTATTTGTCTTCTCCCCAGCTGATGACATGGGTGAAGGGGACGAAGAGGCCGAGCCGCAGGCAGGCCAGCGCGAACAGGTCGACGTCGGGTCCGGCCATGTCCGGGGGTGCGGAGTAGCCGAGGGCGCCCATGGCCTGGCGCGCGCCAGAGTCGGCCGGGGAGGCGGTTTCCAAGTCGATGAAGACGATCGAATCGTCGGGGCGGACCAGGATGTTGCCGGGATGCAGGTCACCGAAGGCGATACCCCGGTCGTGCATGCCGCGGACTCCCTGTTCCACCTGGTCCATGATGTGCAGCGCCCACCGGGTGTAGTCGGCGTACCGTGTCGGGTCCGTGTCGCCTACGAGCAGGGGGTTGCGCTGCGCCACGACATGGTTGAGCGGAATACCGGGCACGTACTCGCGGGCCAGGAAGAGGTGCTCGTGCCCGCGGCGGTAGTCGATCAGCCGAGGCACGTGGGGCAGGTCGGCCAGCGTCTCCAGCGCCCACCGCTCCTGTTCCAAGCGGGTAGCGGCGTCCACCCTGTTGTTGTCCAGTCCGGCCATGGGCCGGGCCTCTTTGAGGAGCACGTCCTCGCCAGTGCGGATGTCGCGGGCCAGGTAGACCCCGCCACCGTTGGAGAAGTGCAGGGCCTTGTAGGGGCGGAACGGGAAGTCGCGAAGGGTTCCGGCCCGGCGCTGTGCGAGCGCCTCGTCCAGGAAGGAAGGCACTTCCACCCAGTCGGGGACCCGGAATCCGGGGCGGCGCTCGTCGGGGACGAGATTCCCGTCCGGGTCGCGTAGGCACGGCACCAGTTCCCCCGTGGGGGACGGGCCCATCATGAGGGTGAACCCTCCGTAGCGCACGTACAGCGGACCGGACCGCCACCGCAGGTCGCTGAGGATGTAGGGGCCGGGCGCGCCGCCGATCAGCTCGTCCAGTTCGCAGAGGATGCGTTCCAAGTGCGCCTCGTCGCGCGGGTAGATGGTGATGAACTTGCCGCTGGCGCTGCGGTCCCCGTACTTGCTGTTGCGGCGCTGCAGGACACGGAGGCTGCGGATGAACTTAAACATGATGCGCCGTTCCACGCAGTAGTCGAAGACAGTCCGCAGCAGCTCTTCCGCGTTGTCGAGGGTGGCTGAGACGTGCACCTTCCACCCCTGTTCGGGTATTCCGGGGTCCGGTGGGGTGAACACCGCCCACTCGCTGCCCAGGCTCCGCTCCCACCCTTCGGGGAGGTCGCCGTGGACCAGGGAAAAGTCGTTCTCGGAAGATTCGGCCGGCGGTTTCTCGTAGAAGTGGCCTGCGGTCAGGCAGAACTCGAGGTAGCGGAAATCGAGCACGGAGGTCTCCTCGTCGATCGGGGGTGGGGGTCTCGGGAAGGGGGACAGCAGAGTCACCAGTCCAGGAGCGGAACGAGGTAGCTGCGGTAGAGGAACTCCCACAGCGGCAGGTCGGCAAGGTGGACGCGGGCGATCCCGAACTGGTGCGGGGGAAGGTCGGTGACGCGGATCTCGTAGCCGACGGCGGGCACGCGGACCTCAGGATCGAGGGTGATGGGGACGAACGCGGCGAGGGGAGCGGTGGTCTCCGCCCCGGTGGAGGACTCCACTACGGCCGCGCCGACCTGTGTTTCCACGACCATGCCGCCTTGGATGAGCTCGACCTGCTGCCCTGCGGCCACCTCGCCCGTCGCGGGGTCGGTGAGCAGCACCAGTTCAGCGCGGTCACCGTCCACGACGTAGGCGCCGGTCGCACTGCACGGGACGGGAAGCAGCAAAGCCAGTGCTGCGGCACCGCCGAGCAGGACGCTGCCTAAGGCGATCCGCCAAGGCCGGGCGCCGGTGCGACGAGCCTGACGGATGAGCCGCCGCACCCCGCGGAACACGGCGTAGCCCAAGAAGCCCAGGCCGCACACCACCAGGGTGATGCCCACGGCCCCGACCCGGTGGAACAGGTCAAACCAGAGAGCCAGCGCAGTGGTCACCAGATAGACGGGGAAGGCCATGCAGGCCAGGCCGAACGGGACCGACCACCAGCGGCCCAGCCCCGGCTCGCGCCGCCCGCCGAAGAGGATCCGGGCCAGGAACGCCCGGGCCTCAGCCATGGCCCGGTCCCGCAGGTAGGGCAGGTCGAGGTGGCTCATCAGGGCGAGGTAGCCGTCCAGTTTCACAAACGGGATGAGGTTGAGCAGCCCGGCTGCGTAGGCGACCACGGAGAACACCAGGATTCCAGCGCGGACGTCGGGGTGGTCGACGACGAAAGTGGTGAACGCTGCTGCCCCCGCGATCACGGCCTGCGTGGCTATACCGGCGAGGGCTACCCGCACCCGGTGTTCGCGGCGCAGCCGCCAGCCGTCGGAGACGTCGCAGAAGAACGCGGGCGCCAGATAGAACAGCATCACCCCGATCCGGGTGGGACGGCCGCCGTAGTAGGTGAGGGTCACCCCGTGCCCGAGCTCGTGCAGGGAGGTGGAGGCGAGGAACGCTGCCACCACGCCCGCGTAGACGCCGAGCGGCAGCGGCTCGCCCATGGCTCGACCGAGGTCGGCGGCCTGGGCTGCGAGGGCGAGCACGCCGCCCAGCGCGACCGCGGCT
>SMEH01000305.1_pt1 | contig 15412 bp, 19 predicted proteins | sample 2456361 | NCBI WGS metagenome assembly SMEH01 (sample SAMN10132587, study PRJNA489261) | soil metagenome | isolation source: day1 control-loamy sand soil ammended | place: USA | reverse complement strand
TAAAGCGTTAGGCTGACCTTCTGTAATTGAAGGGAAATAGAATAGATCTAAACAGTTTAATACTTCATATACTTTAGTTTGTTCACCCAAAGGGAAACAATGGTCAGAAATGCCATGATTGATCAAATGAGTTTTAAAGTTTATAGAGTCTGTTTCTCTACCACAAAATACAAAAGCGATATTTAATCCGTTTTTGATACTTAATAAAGTTTCAGCGACTTTAAAAATTGTCGGGAAGTTTTTAGCCGCATTCCACCTTCCTACATGACCGATCAGATAACAATCTTCTGGAAGCCCATATTTTTTTCTCAATTGATTTTTCTCAAGTTTTTTAGAAAATAAATTTATATCAACTCCATTTCTTATTATCTTAAATCTACTATCCTTTTTACTTTTTATCGGATAGAAATAGTCGAAGGCAGCACGTGAATTAGACAATATATCGGTAGAGAAATGATAAACAAGCTTGTTCATCAAGCCATTATACGTGTTATTAAGGAAGTTGGGCGTGAAATGATTACTAGAGGCTCTATAAAAGGAAACTCTTTTGGGTATCCCGTTAAGATTAGCCAAGAACATACTGATTCCTGCAAAATTACCGGTTAAGTCGCAAACAGCATCATAATCTTTCAAGAGCCTTTTGAACGTTATGATGTTTTTTATATTCAAATAGCCTAGTTTTAGTATTTTGATTTTGACTCCTAACTTTCTATAATTATTCTCCAGTGTCCCGGTTTTCCCTCCTTTACAAATAATAGTGGCCTCTACATCGTTGGCTAAAGTACTTAAAAATCTTAGTAAATAATTCTCAGTACCTCCCGATTCCATTGATACCAGTACAAAGGCAATATGATATTTTTTGGTCTTCGTCAATGGGATAAATTTATGAGCTGTATTGTTTCAAATAAATAATGAGTTTCAATCTCTTAGTTCTTTCCAAGACTAGAGTAGTTTGATAGGATTGGATTTTACGAATTAATCTGATATTTTTCGCTTTTCTAATTCCTCAATTACCCCATCAATCATCCATGCTTGAGGATTGAATTTGCCCTCGTGCCATTGCATAGTCCTATCCCAATATCCAGGACAAGAGTCATATGCTGTTATACTAAAGCCATAACTTATCTCAATAATTAAAGGCTTATTCTCTTTATCAAAAACGAAATCGAAGACTGCGGATTTAGATTTAATCTTTTCTGTCGCTTCAAAAGCAATTCTTATGCATCTTTCATCTATGTCTTCTTTCCTGTTATAGAATTCCCCACTACCCGATGCCCTAAAGTCTCCTTTTCTAACCATACGCTTTAAACCAAAAGCCTTATTGTTAATAATAATAACCCGGGTATCCGAGTCATTATTGATGATAAAATCCTGAAAATAGATATAACCTATTTCCCTTCCCATAACTTTATTATAAAACGGAGTGTAGAATAACCTACCAACTCCTTTAATCACCTTTAAAAAGTCAGCTTTTTTATTTCTAAATTGTCTCCATCTCTCTTTCAGAGATTTTAAAGCATTATATTGGTTAAATCCACTCTTGAAGGCAACATTAATAAGTTTGAGAGCTTGCTTTTCATTTTTAACTAGTCTTACGTTGGAGCCACCTGCTCCTCCTCTTAATTTCCAAACTTTCGGATAAGTGGCGTTTATTGCCCACTCTATAGCTTCTTTCTTATCGTAAAACACATAAGAGGGCACTATCGGTAAGTACAAGGTTTCCATTAAATATTTCTGTCCAACTTTGTCATCAAAATGCCATCCTGTATTGAAATCAGGAAAAACGACTTTACCAGTCATTTCGAGAGAAAATAGTAGCTGTTTAGCAAAAAGAATATCCTTAGGATTGAAATGATGATGATGCCATAAAAGAGCATCGCAATCTTCTAACTCTTTGATAATATTAGAATCATAACAATTAACCAATTTATAAGGAATGTTTTCTTCCTTACAATAAGCGACCCATTTTGGATGGAAACCACGTGAACTCTTATGAATGGCTAGCTTCATCTTTGATATTTTTTACCACTTTTCCTGGGTTTCCAATGATTAGGGAATTAGGTGGAAAGCTGCCCTTTACTACACTTCCAGCAGCTATCACACAATTGTCTCCAATATATGTGCCTTTTAAAATTATAGCGTTTAAGCCAAGCCATACGTTATCGCCAATTGTTATCTCTTTAGGTGAGTCCCTCCCAATCGTTCTGTTGTCTGAGTATAAAATATGACCGTTACTGTCCATTATATTAACACCAGAGGCTATAACACAATTTTTACCAATACGGATTGATTTTTGAGCATGAATATAAGCACCATTAATTCTTGTATTGGCTCCGATTTCAATTTTTGCATTTTTTTTATCAATTAATAAGGTAGTTGGGAACGCCATACTTGCTTGGTAGCCTTTTGAAATTGATCTTAGATATACATTATCTCCGATTATTAATTTGTTGCTATTATTATAGATCTTAACATTAAAATCAATCCTAACATTTTTGCCATAAACAACTCCTGAGTTTGTTATTATTAAAAGCAGCCTTTTGAAGAGTCTGAGAAGTTTATAGATCATTGTATTCTTTTTCTATTAAATCACCTAACTGCGAGCTATGCATGAACTCAACATTCTTCCATCTTTGTTTAATCTGTGTTAATAAGATATCTAACTCTATTAGATTTTTATTTCTATTGTTTTCTTCTAAGGAACCAATGAGGTTTAATCGATGCATAGAAATAACAGCAGGTTTTTTCCAAAAAAATGCAGTTTCAATTTGTTTCAAACAGTTTTTGATATTCGTTCTATTAGATAGAATAGTGGGTTCAAACGTACAGTTCCTATGCAAGTAAATTTGCTCAAACTGGTTTACTCCTCCCATTATATGATGATTTCTTTTGAATTTGTTTGTCAAAAAATTATATTCTTTATGTCTGTCACTACCTTGAATATACTTAACGCCAGCTTGGGAAAGAACAGATTCGAGTTTAGGATCCCAAGTATAAAGCGGAGCTATAAATGACTTAGATTTAAATCCAAAAATCTGCCTAAATATTTCAGAGCCTTCTTCAATAGAGGTTTCGACCGCTGCTCTTTGTTTGTCAGAACTATATATAAGTGAAGCTAAAAATGGCACTTTTATCATTTGAGATGTAATAAAGCTCAATCCGTATAGGTTAAACTCACAAGCTTGTTTCAAAGGGACATTTCCATTCCTTATTAAGTCCAACCAAATTTCGGAATTAACGTGTTCGCGACCGTGAAATTGAGGGAAAATAAGTTTCTTATTAATACCTTCATTCCACATCGAAAATACATTTTCCTTCGGGTAATATTTCTTTAAAGTCTCTGTGAAATATTCATGATAATATTGCTTGTAGTTATTTAGTTTAATTTTATCAAAATCTGGATTGACAACATTCGCATTCAGAGTTATTATGGGATGATTGCCTTTGTAATCAGAATGCTTGATTAGCGTATTAAATAGAGCTTCGAAATCTTGACTATTCGCCAAAGTATCATACTTATTGTATGGGCATAAATCTACACGTATACCTTTCCTTAATAGTTTGTTATAAGTGTTTTTATTAGGCATCCTAATACTTCCCCAATCGTCACTTTCAAAGACAATTATTTTGCGATCTGTACGCCAGCCTAGGGCATTGTTTAAGTTTCGGCTAACGGCGGATCGTAGTTTTTTTAACATAAATTGTTGTCTTAATAACCTTTAATAATATCGTTCAATGATATATTATTGCCAAAAGTAAATATAGCTAATATAGGATTTCCTATTATAGTCATCAAACTTAATGAATACCATGACTCTCTTAATGATATGGTTATAAAAAATATCAGAATTGGTATAGAAAAATGAGAAAGCTTGTAATAATTCGTCTCAACTTTGTGGTTTTGCATATATAACGCCAAAAAGCAAAGTGATAGTAAATTAGCTACTTTAATAAACCTAAAGCCAGACGGGAGGGTTGATAATATATTGGCAAACCCATAAAATAATAGAGCAAAACTTAATAGAGCCAAAAAACTTTTGTTGAATTTGAGTACTTTCCTGAGCGGCCAATAAAATATAAGTAAAAAACCTACTAAAGTAAATTTTAGACTCTCTTGATAGTAACGAGCATACCAGACTGTGTTTTGATCAAATTTTCCCACTTCTCTCAGCTTTTCCACCTTTTCTTCGTTTCTATAGCTTTCTGATCTATCTAATAGCTTTTTGGGTAAGTAGGTTTCCAATGTCGAATTAAATTGTTGAATATTGATCTCACTTACGACCAAGCTCATTAAAAAGAAGATATAATATAGTTTTAATTTACTTCCGAGCAGCATATAAATAAGTAGGGGAATCAATACGATTAAAAAGCTAAAATGAATAATAAATGGCGTGATAAAGCACCAAATTAAGCGTGTTTTCTTTTTCTCCAACAGAAAGGGCAATAAACCGTACAAAAAAACATGGGATGCAGTCCAAAACCTAAAACCATTTAAATTCCAAATTGGTATGACAAGAAATAAGCAGATAAGCAATACCTTAGTAATCAATTTTGTTTTCCCTTCTAATCGATCCAGTATATACCACATGTTTCTTGAAAAGAAATAACCATATATAAGGCCAAAGATAATAATCAAATAGAAACCATTACTTGTAAAATATGAAACTAAGAAAGCAAGAGAGGTTCTTAGGATATCGATTTCTCCAGAGTTTTGATAATATGTAAAGATACCATTTATGTCAAGATCCAAATAATGAAGAAATGAAACCTCTTTCGCATATCTTACAATATCTGATGAGGAATTTTCTTGACTAATTGAGAAAGTGAAGCTATAGAATATAGTAAATAACCACATCACATTTTTAGCCTGTGGTTTTCTGAAATTCTTTAAATAATAGAGAAGCGTGAAGACCGGCTGTAAAAAGAAGAATATTAAATGATATGATTTCGGTGATTTTTGCATGTTATGGGGATGCCAAACTTAAAAATTCTTTCACTACATTCTCAATTCTGTATTGCTCTGGATTTTCCACAGTTAATCCATTTTGATAATTTCCAGCTAAAAACTCTTTTACAGGTTGGGGATTAAATGCTAAGCTATTAACACTTAATATTGGTTTTTTAATTATTATGTAATCAATTATTTTACTAGGTATTTGCTTTTGACCAGCATTCTCGAAGTTTACTACAAAGTCTAATTTACTCAGTTCAAAAAGGAGGTCTTTTCTTGGCATATAGTTTTTTAATTCCATTCTACCCTTTGAACGTTCTACATAAGATTTTATTAAGGACGATTGTTTTGTATATATATCAAATTTGTAAGGATGAGGATAATTTACTAAAAACTCTAGAAACTCTTTAGGCTCCCGTCTTCCTGGTATTAATCCACCAGCATAGGCAAAATGAGTACATTCATTTTTAATTTTTGGAGCGAGTTTGATCTCCTCAAATTTAAAGCCTTGAGGGATTACTTTGATCTTGTGTTGAAACTCAGGGTAATATGCTTGAATAGCAGTCTTAACAGGGACACTAAGATAATCTACTTTCTTACAAAACCACTTTTCAATGTATTCAAAATAAAAAGCAGGTTTGAAAGTGTCGTTTTCCCCTCCCATAAAAGGATCTCCACAATCTGCCACCCATCTTTTCGCAATATTATTTTTTCTTTTCCAAACTGAAGCCACTCCCCAATGGATTGCATGAGGAACCGCAATTGATATTAACAAATCATAAGATTTCTCATTTTTTTTTAATGCCCTTTTAACTTTGAAAAAATACTCCATATTAGGATACTGAAAAAGCATTTGTAAAACCCTTCTTAATCCTCTTCTCACAAACAAAGGTATGCCTCTCCCCTTGAGTTGGATTTCTTTCCATTTGGGTTGTCCCAAATCCTCAATAGTCATGTTATATTTTTTTGCAAAATGAGAATGTTCATTACATTTAGGCGTTAAGACCGTCACGACATGCCCTTGTCTAGCCAATTCCTTTGCTAACTGGGTAGTTCTGAAAGAACGAGGAGAGTTAATAGGGTAAAAGGAACGGGATATGATTAATATTTCTTTTGATTTCATTAATTTAATTCTCCTTGTTTACTTTTATCTAAAGCTTTTTTAATTACTACTAAACTAGATAAAACATGAGAATTGACCATATAGGGTTTCCTAAATAATAGTGTCTTAATATATGAATGCATCTCTGTAGGATATGATTTATATGACCCTAGAATGTCCTTTACAGTATTCCCTTGAAGGGAGTATATTTGGTTCATTGATTCTCCTTGAAAGTTTTTTTTGCTAAAAAAACGGGCAAGTATTGACCTTACTACTAAAGGGGTTTTATTTAATATCTTTTGTTTAGTCGTTGTTTTTTTTAACTTTCCATTCAGTTCATCCTCAAACTCTATTGCCGACAATTTCGGCAATAGAATTCCTTTTCGTACAGCGGCTTTAAATAGATTGCGTTCTATTCTGTTACTTTGATTTAGTTGTAAAAAATAGTTAACCAGTTTTATGTGCCAAAAGGGTAAGTAAAACTCAAAGCCAAAATATTCATATACTCTACAACTGTTGCAGATAAATTTTGCTTGTCTTTCTTGCCAATTAATAAATTCTTGAAATAAGGCAGGGCTTATTTCGATGTTTTCATAAATTGAATCTAAAGTCTGTATGTAAGAATCTTGTATAACAGTAACTGGAACTATGGAGTGACGTGAGCTAGTTCTTTTAATACTTGTTGATTTATCCGTGCAAGCCAGATCTAGATTGTTAAAGTGGCCACCCGATAACATATCTAAAGTGTGTCCAGGAATAAAAACATCCCCATCTTTAATAATATTGTTTTGCTTAAGCTCGTATACAGCTAAAAAATCTTGTAAATGAGGAATCGAAACTCCCTGAAAAGAGAAATCAATGTATTTCTCTATTAACCCACTTTTATGTAAATTATTCCATTTTTCTTCGGTATATTCTACAAAGTACCAATCATAATTACAGGATTTTGCAACCCTCTCACTTATAGCAGATTGTGTATTATTCTTGCGTCCATAAGAATAACAGATGACATTCTCTATGTTCAATTTTCTTAAATAATTAACTATAATTCTGGAATCATAGCCTCCGCTTAAAGGTACAATGAGTTTTTTATCCGATGGGATCTTTGATATGAATTTGTTTATAATGCCCTTCATTAAATCATCAAATTCGGTGACAAAATCTTTTATACTTTTGTCTTTTGCTTTTAGATTGGGTTTAAATTCAAAATATCTTTGACTCTTTGCTTTCGTTGTTAAGTTGTTAAAAATAAGAATTTCGGCTGCTTGAACTCCATATATATGATGATATATAGTGCTTTGACCTAAAGAAAAACCTGCCTGTAAGAAAACACTGATTGCAGTGGATGATAATTCCTTATCTTCAAAAATGTGTATGTCATCAGTAATATAAATATTTCCATCACTTATTTTATAGAAAATGGGATAACTTCTCACAATATCTGAAACAATAATTATTTCTTCTATAGTTATCAGAACTATTGAGTAAGGTGTAATGATATCGTTATCATTAATAAATTTATTAAATGAATCTTTTGAACTAAGATTGTCTTTTTGTGAAATCAGCTTTTCTATAGCAGAATCTCCCTTATAGAAAAGGTTTAGCTCATCTTTACTGATATGTTTGTAGGAGTTTAAAAAGATATTCTTCATTTATTAACCTCTTATATCAACTTCAATACTCTATTTGCTTCAATGCCTGTTTTTTCAATTAAAATTTTCAAAGTGGCTAAATAACGGCTCTTCATTTTTGATGATAAATGTTTTTTATTATAAAATTCTTGCGTTTTAGTTTGAAAGTCACCAATTTCAATACCTTCAAGCATTTGCATCCAATCTGCGGATGTTTCATATTTTAATTTGATTAAACTTTTCGAAATATCGCCATGTAATCGAATTTGTTGTTTAATTCTTGGTAAATGATTCTTCCAGTTTCCTATACCTTTTGGTTCGATTGGCCTCATTGTTTTTAAAGCATTTAAAGATGCTTTAGAAGGAGCTGCATATAGGTGATACTGATCAAATTCCTTTTTTTGTTCTAAAAAAGGGAATTTTTCGTTTATTTTTTGTTGTGCCATATTGGGCAGAGTCGTAAATTCCTCATATTTAAAAAATAAAATCCTGGGATGTCTTTCCAATTTTTTATAAGCTTTTAGGAAGAGATTCCAGTACCTCAAACTTGCCCAATATTTGTCAGGATATTTTCCATGAAAACTACTTATCATATCCCGTGGATCTCGAATAATACATATTATATATAAGTTTGGATCTGCCCACAGGGGATATTCGATTCCATATAATTCTGCAGGATGTTTGGTAAGAATGGTTTTTAATCCTTTCCCAATATTTAAGTTGCTTCTACAAATAGAATCTTCGTGCTCAGATACATAATCAAAATCATAACATACCCGCATTACTTCTGTCAATAAAGTGGTACCTGTTCGAGGCCCAGAACCAACTATATGAATTCTTCTAGTTTTTTGCATAGTTAAGCTTTTTGTTTTTCATCAAATTTATTAGCTCATTAAAAGCACTTATTTTGAAAATAAAAGCTAAGCCTAAATAGATCGTTAACCCAGAGATCGCCATTATTGTCATCTTTAAAAATGGCCCCGAATATTCCAACCGACCTATTGCATAAACAGCTATAGACATAAACAGAGTGATTGCAATCATAGGAAGCATTATGCGCAATTGTTCCAAGAAGGAAAATTTTATGTATTTATTGCTATAATAGACATTGATAAACAGTTGCAAGAACTCGGTGATAACAAAAGCCCATGCCATAGCGACTACAGAGAAATTTACGGCTATTAATATTCCAATAATAGTTAAGGCATTTCTGAAAAATCCCTGAAATAGATAATCCTTTCCCTTTCCATATACCTTCAAGACGTTCAAGTTAATACTATGTAAATGTCTCACATATCCAGATATTCCCAATATTTGGAGAAATATTATGGAACCCATCCATTTTTCTCCAAGTAGTCCCAGTATTAGGGGCTCTGCTGTGAGAATAAGAATGCTTATAATAGGAAATATAGCAAAGGTGTTAATACCCATAATCCTTTTATATCCAGCCTTTAATCTCTCCTTGTCATCCTGCAATTGGGCCAGCATAGGAAATGTGACATTCATGACCGTATCATTTAATGAAGTGGCCACATTGTCTTTTAACATATTTCCTTGATTAAAGAATCCTAGTGAAGCTGTTGAAAAATACTTACCAATGACGACTTGATTGAGATTTCTAGAAATGCTATTGACAAAACCGAGTAGCATCACATTGGAACCAAAGGCAAACAATTTTTTAAAAGATTCTTTATTTATAAATCCTTTTGGAATCCAAGGGTGAAATGAGAACAAAAGAATTGAAGTTATTAGGCTTCCAATAAAAAATTTGACAGCTAAAGCAATTACCCCAAAGCCATGATAAGCAAGGAGGACTGCTATGCTTATCACTGCTATCCCATTTATAACTTCAATAATGCTGATAATCTTAAACTTTAAATTGCGTTTTAGCACAGATACTTGTACGAGGGTAAGGCTTTTAAATAATAAGTTCAATCCCATTATTCGTGTAAGAAGTATTAATTCCTGCTTCTCATAAAAATCAGCGATCCAAGGTGCGCTAAACCATAATAATAAATATAGACTGATACTTACTATGATGTTAAAGTAAAATACCGTGCTTTTATCAGCTTCTGTTATGGTCTTTTCTCTAATTAAGGCTAAGCCAAAACCTCCAGTAATCAAAAAGTTTGATACTTCGAAAATAATATACAGCATCGCCACAAGGCCATAATCTTCTGGCGTTAATAATCGCGCCAAATAAATACCGCCTGCGAATATGATGACTTTGTTAAACATCAGACTCGAGAAGGTATATATAAACCCTTTGAGGCCTTTTTGAGCTAGAGACAATTTGTATTTGTTAGAAATAATTTAAACAGGGACAGTTGAGATCTTTCTTGGTCTTACAGAACTTCTTCTTATAGCAGTGCTGGTCATTCAGAAGGAAACCTGTTGGGGTCTAGCGTTCCTCAGTGGGGCTTTTCTTTTCAAAATGCTATTTATCCATTTTAGGCCAAGGTAAATCTACAAAACCATAAGCGGCTTCCATCATAAAACGAAATGTATCGGATTGCACTTCTGCACTCATTCTTTTGTATTGAGATCGATGGTCTGCCGCTTCGTTAAAGGATTGCTTTATGTAATAATTTTTATCTAAGCGCATGGTGTTTCTCGTTACAGTTTTAACTCTCAATAAGTTTAAGTTTTAACACGATGGGGTGTTTTCATGCAATGCGGTTTGGAAACGCACGCAATTAATAAGAATTTGTTTCACGCAGCGGGCACAACGATACGCAGCGATCGCAGCGAGAAATTTTTTAATTCGTCGCGGACGCTGCGTGAAAAGGGTTTTTTGCTGCGTTTGCTTCGTGATCTCAACATGACCGTATAACAGACATCTGCTCTTATGGTTAGCCATTGCTGGTTTATGGTCAGTTTTATTTTTAACGACCATCGTTTTTATTTAACGTTTGATTTCTTGTTCGTTGAGAAAACGTTTTTATTTTTTGATTTGACCCATAAACTCTTTAGGTTCTATAACTTTCACCAGACTATTTTTAAAGTCTTTAATATTTCTAGTTATTATTAAATCTAAGGAATTGGCATTTGCTGAAATGGCTTGTACAGCATCTTCCAGATCAGGAAAGTCTGAATTCAGCGCACCTAGAATTGTGTTCTTTTCAATACCAATAATTTCTAAGACATTCACTAGGCTCAGTATAAAAGCCCGAGCTTGCTCCTAGCCGTTTTGTTTGCTAACGATATAATAAATGTCAGTAATTGAGGTGGCTGATATATAGCCTTTCAATAGATGATCATCAATGGCATCAAAAACCTTTGAAGAATGTTCAAAGAAAGGTTGCCGTTTTAATGCAATATCGAGAACGATATTGGTATCAATGAGTGCTTTAATCATCTATATTTTTCATAGAGATAGTCAAATTTTGAAGCGTCAGTGTTTTTGGAGTTTAAAAAACCCGCCCATTGGTCAACAAACTCTCTTCCTGATTTTTTTTGACTCTTTTCCATTGTCTCTACAGGCTCATCATCAAAATCGTCAGCCATATGGATCTTCCCTTTTATGGAGCCAAAAACCCGAGGCTTTTTCTCTGTTTTTTTTTCTATCTTAGTTTGAAGGAATTCCACAAAATGCAACACTTCCTTTTTTAGATCTTCGGGAAGAGCGTTTATTTTGTTCAATAAGCTTATATCGTTCATGTTTTTATATATCTAATACAGTGATGTTTATAAAGATACGAAAAACTGTTTTAAATTGATTCATAATGAATTGTTTCACGCAGCGAGCGCAACGGTAGCGCGGAGAACGCAGCGAGAAAGTTTCTAAATTCGTCGTGGACGTTGCGTGAAAGAGTTCTTTTTGCTGTGTTTGCTTCAAATCCGCCACAATCGCTGTGTTAATTTCGTTGCGAGCGTGGCGTGAAAGATTTTTTATTTACAGTCACTTAAGGATTCCCCTTTATTCAAGCACTTGTTTTTTGATTTTGCTTCATAGCCAGTTCATATAAATATTCTGGGGCAAAGTCTGCTCCATTTTCCCATTCAATGGTCCACCTGTTTACACTAAATTTCTTAAATGCCGTTATCTTTTTCAAAGGTTCAAAAACAGGTCCTTTTAAGGATTCTTTCAAGTCAATAGTTTTTTTAACTCCGTCGCTAAACGTTAACTCAATTTCATATCCTTTAACATATTGGGCATCAATGATTTTAAGCAACATAATTATTTAATGTAATGGTTCTATTTTGTTTAACGGTTCTTGACCTTGGGCAAGTTCCCAATTTTCTATTAATTGTTCCTTATGTATGTCAAGCCACTCATATATAAGCTTTAATGCTCTTCGTGGCACCTCACCTTTGACCAACCCGCTTTCAATGTCTCAATGTCAATAGTTGCTTCATATTCTTGATATTCAATATGAAAGTGCGGTGGATTATGGTCCTTATAAAACATGCGGATTACTATTCCATAAAATCTACATATTTCAGGCATGAAAAAAATTTAATGAATAAAAAATTATTTGTCTAGCGATATTTTATTTCATGCAGCGGGCGTAACGGTTTAGCAACGCACGCAGTTAGTAAGAATTTGTTTCACGCAGCGGCGCAACGATACGCGGCGATCGCAGCGAGAAATTTTTTGAATTCACTGCGAGCGTTGCGTGAAAAGGGTTTTTTGCTGTGTTTGCTTCGTGATGTCCAACATGACCGTATAACAGACATCTGCTCTTATGGTTAGCCATTGTTGGTTTATGGTCAGTTTTTACTCTTTAACAATTTTCAAAATTAATTTGATAATGTTTTCCGAAATTCTAAAATCAGTTTTTTCTATTTTTTTAAGTATAGGTTTCAATTGCTTAATATATCCCTTTTCCTTTGCTTTAATTAAAATCCCTAAACTGCCTGTTATTTTTATTTCTAAAGAAATAGCAACTTTTCTTGCTTTTAAATCATCAATGGCTACTAAACTATTTTGCAACTCTAAAGACATTGCGATTGCGCTCGATTCTCCAATCCCTAAGGCTTGACTAAGAGTTTTTTGGAGTGCCTTGTTTTTTACTTCTTTAACCTCTATCCATCCTGGCAATGTATTTCCAAATTCCAAAGCTATTTCTGGCGTAATGTAAATTTTTGAATAAAGTTGCTTGAGCACGTCAAGTTTGTTAATCTTTTCAAAAAGAATTAATACACTTGTGTCACAAATAATGAGGTCAAGCATTTTTTATATCTGATAGCAGATCTTCTTCTGACTGACTAAATATTGAAAATCCGTACATGCCCATTATTTCAATAAATGTCCTCTTAGAAAGACCTGCTAGATTAGCCGCTTGGCTTAAAGATAATCTTTCCCGTTCATACAATTCCCCTGCCAATATGATTTTGAGCTCAGGTTCTTTTATATCAATATTATCTGGTATTGTAAAACTTACTGTTTGCATGGCTTACTTTTTATAATATAAGTCATTTTTTAAAGGCGATGGTTCCATTGCTGCATGATATGTGAATTTCTAGCCACATAGACTTCAACCTTCTTCACTGCTTTACATTTTGTTCATGTTTTTATATATCTAATACAGTGATGCTTATAAAGATACGAAAAACTGTTTTAAACTGATGCCTAATGGGTTGTTTCACGCAGCGAGCGCAACGATAGCGCGGAGAACGCAGCGGGAGAAGGCTTTGAATTCAGTGGATGCAATAGTTTGATTCACGCAACGAGCGCAACGATAACGCGGCGTACACAGCGAGGAAATATTTTTATTTAGGAGAATATTGCCATTTACACAAGACATCGCATGCTTTATATTTTGCTATCTTCAATATCAATCTGGTTTTTAATTTCTTGTGCTATCATTTGTGGATTTCTTCTGGTGTCATATACTCCAACTATTACAATAGCTTCTAAAGCATTTATATAAAATATTGAAAAATGCCCACAGGAAGTCGCTCTAACATTCGGAAAATCTGTTTCTTTTCCTAGCTTAGGGAATTTCTTTAGATAATCTATCCTCTGGTTGAACTCTTTGGAGAGTTTCTGACTGTAATTTTTACTTTTAGTCTTTTTTGTCCAATACTCCAGAATCAGTCTTCTTCCTATTCTTGCAGAAGTTGTCCAAACTACTCGTTTAGCCATTTTTCCTCTTCTATTCTTATGTCAGCATCGTCTATGACTTTTCCGTCTTTATAGTTTTTTAATCCTATGTTTATAAGCTCCTTTTCGCTGTCATTTAGCCTTTTGATTTCCGGCAAATTGAGATTGTTTAGAACATTGTCAATCGCATTGATAAGGTTTATATCATCTAACATGTTTATCTTATCAATAATATTATTTTTTACTTGATTCATAATTTCAATCTTTAACCTTATAAATATACGAAAAAAAGCTTCTGTTAGGTGCAAGTTTTCGATAGTTAATGTAACCCCAACTTTTCACGCAGCGAACGCAATGGATTATTTTCACGCAGCGGGCGCAACGATACGCGGCGATCGCAGCGAGAAAGTTTTTAAATTATCTGCGAGCGTGGCGTGTTTTTTCGCTGCGGACGTTGCGTGAAAAGGGTTTTTTTCTGCTCATTCCCTTATAAACGATTGCCATTCAGAAGGAAACCTTGTTGCCATATAGTACTATGGATGGTGTTTGTTGCAAGCTTCTTTCTTGTCTACTGTTGGTTTGCCTCCTGTAAACTTCTTTATCTTACACTATAATCTTCCCCCAAGCTGTTTCTTATACCATTCCATCGCCAACTTCAGCCCCTCCATAACAGAAAACTGAGGCTTGTATCCTATAAGTTCTTTCGCTTTTCCAATATTGGCCAAGCTGTGCTTTACATCCCCTTTGCGCTCTGGTCCATAGGTAGGGGAGAGGTCAATTCCTGCAAGGGTATTGATTGCATTCCAAAGCGCATTCAGTGTGGTACGCTCGCCAAAGGCAATGTTGACGACCTCATGTTGGTTGATCTTTTCTTCCAATAAAGCTTTTACATTGGCCTGAACGGCATTTTCCACAAAAGTAAAGTCCCTACTGGTTTCACCATCACCATTAATTTTAGCGGATTCTTCTTTTAACACTGCTTCAATAAACAGTGGAATCACAGCAGCATAAGGGCCATGTGGATTTTGCTTTGGACCAAATACATTGAAATATCGGAGCCCAATGGTATGGAAATCATAGGTTTTAGAAAAAACACTCGCATACAGCTCGTTGACATATTTGGTCACTGCGTATGGAGATAGGGGATTGCCTATCTGATCTTCTACTTTGGGCAGCCCAGGATGGTCGCCATAAGTGCTTGAACTTGCTGCATAGATCATGCGCTTTACCTTGGCATCTCGACAAGCTACCAGCATATTGAGGAATCCACTGATGTTGACATCATTTGTAGTGATAGGGTCGTTGATAGAGCGTGGAACAGAACCTAATGCGGCTTGGTGGCTAACATAGTCTATGCCTTCCACCGCCTGTTGACAGGTAGCCAAGTCTCGTATATCCCCTTCTATGAGTTCAAAAGCGGGGCTGCTCTTAAACTCTTCAATATTGGTTATGGAACCAGTAGAGAAGTTGTCGAGTACTCTCACTTTTCCTGCTTTGTATTTTAGCAGGTATTCAACAAGGTTGGACCCAATAAAACCAGCCCCTCCGGTAATGAGAAAGGAGGAATTGCTAAGGTCTTGTGAATGGTATGGTGTGTTGTACACTTTTTAGTATGGTTAAAGTAATTTGTTTCACGCAGCGCTCGCAACGGATTCGCGACGTGCGCAACGATTTAAGTA
>SMEH01000296.1_pt1 | contig 15623 bp, 17 predicted proteins | sample 2456361 | NCBI WGS metagenome assembly SMEH01 (sample SAMN10132587, study PRJNA489261) | soil metagenome | isolation source: day1 control-loamy sand soil ammended | place: USA | reverse complement strand
TTAATAAAAAAAAACACTTTATTTGAAATAAAAAAGAAAAAAATGAATTTTAGAAAGACGATCATTTTGATGCTATTCCTGTCAGCGCATATGGCCTCTGCCCAAGCTGATTTTAGGCCAGGATATATCATTACGGTTCCAGGAGACACGTTATATGGAGAAATAGATTATCGGGGCGATTTGCTTATGAGTAGCGTATGCAGGTTCAGAAATGAACATAAAGAGATCAAAGACTACACCCCTAACGACATCTTTGCATTCCGATTTATTGACAGCAAGTTTTTTATCTCTAAAGATGTCGATGGTAAAAGGATGTTCCTAGAGTACCTGCTTAATGGGGAAGTAAACGTTTATTACGTACGCGATGACAGTGGAGACCACTACTACATCAACAGGGACGGAGAAGACTTGGTAGAGATACCCTACGAAGAAGGTATACGGCGTATAAGAGGCAGGCAAATCTTATATCAATCGAATCACCATGTGGGGCTACTGACCTATTATATGCAAGACGCTCCCCAGCTAAAATCTAAGATAGACAGAATAAAATCGCCCTCTCATCATAACTTGATTAAAATAGCCGAAGAGTACCACCATGCTGTATGCGACGATAAAGAGTGTATAATATATGAAAAACGGCAACCTTTAATAAAAGTGAACCTAGAAGGTGTAATAGGAGCAATCTACTTGAATAACAAAGCGATTTTAGAGAACGATTTAATGGACGTTCTTGACAGGCCCTATTTCCTTAGGGGAGTGCTGGTGCATTTTTGGTTACCTCGTGCCAATGAAAAGCTCTTCTTGAAAACAGGAATATTATATACGAAGCTGAGAGAAAATGACGGAGGAAGAACAAGTTATTTAAAAGTACCGCTACACATTGGCTATATGGCTCCTCCTACTTATACGATCAGGCCTACCTTCTCATTTTCTATTTACTCCCCTTCATATTCTGCTGGAGTAGTAGCAAAAGTTAGCGAACATGTCAACATTGGTGTGCAAGCTTGGGGAGATTTTTACAGCACGAAAATACCGTGGGTTCCAGCTCAGCTGATGCAATATTCCATTTTGGGCAATGTGTACTTTGAGTTTTAAACCAAACTAATTGCTATGGAACGATATCTCTGCAATTCTCTGCATTAAACCAGCCCTATCAACCAAGATCCTGTTTGTTTCTTTTGATATAAGTACTTTTGCACAAAGACTGCTCAATTGAAAAACACTTGGACGATTGCCCGTTTGGCGTTTCCCATTATTCTCGCCAATGCCTCCGCACCCCTGCTAGGATTGGCAGACACTGCTGCTCTTGGCCACACTGCCGATGCAGCTGCTTTGGGAGGCATTGCCTTAGGAGCACTGATTTTTAGCTTTGTCTATTGGGGGTTTGGCTTTTTAAGGATGAGCACGACTGGCTTTACTGCTCAAGCCGTGGGAGCCAAAGATCCGGTGGAGGTACGCTCGGTTTTGCTTCGTGCATTGGCGTTGGGCATCGGGATAGGCATAATGTTGATCATTCTAAAACAGCTAATCGGCTGGGCAGCTTTATCCCTAATGAGTGCCAGCGAAGATGTTAAAGCACTTGTAAGTGACTACTTCTATATCCGCATCTGGGGAGCCCCGGCCACATTGGCCACCTATGCGTTGCTCGGCACCTTAATAGGGTTGTCTGAAACGAAAAAGCTGCTCATGATCCAGCTTTTTCTCAATGGGATCAACATCTGCCTCAACCTCCTATTTGTGCTAAAGATGGGCTGGGGCATCAAAGGGATCGCATTGGGTACCATCATAGCCGAATGGATGACTTTTGGCCTGGCGTTATGGATAGTAGTTCGATCTATAAAACTATTGGTCGGGCCTGATGAATTCTTTTGGCCGTGGCAACAGGTGTTCGTAAAGCCAAAGATCAAAGCCATGCTCAAGACAAACTCGGACATCATGATCCGGACACTGGCCCTATTGAGCGGATTTGCTTGGTTTGCCAACCAAGGAGCCAAGTTTGGTGATGTCACTTTGGCTGCCAACCATATCCTGTTGCAGTTTGTCTCCCTATCGGCATTTTTTCTCGATGGGTATGCCTATGTGGTTGAAATGTTGACGGGCAAGGCCATTGGAGCCAAAGACAGAAATGCATTTACTCGCAATTTAAGGGATTCATCACGATTGGCGGCTGTCACAGCAGTGGCGCTTTCGTTGTTGGTATTTGTCTTTGGTCATGAAGCCATTTCCTTCCTCACGATAGACGCATCGGTAAGGGATGTTGCTACACAATATTTGCCCTATGCCGCCTTTTACATACTGATTTCTTTTGTGGCTTTTCAATTGGATGGTGTATTTATTGGCGCTACCTGGAGCAAGGAAATGCGGAACGCATCGCTCCTTTCTGTCTTGTTATTCATAGGTTTAGGATTGGCCTTGGTGACATGGAAGGGGAACCAGGGTCTTTGGTTGGCTTTTAGCGTATATGTTTTGGTGAGGGGCATTAGCTTGTTAGCTTATATGCCAAAACTGTTAGATAAACTGTCGGACAATAGACCTGTAGGCTATTGACAATGAGCAATAGATCGAACAGAAAGATGGCACTAATAACCTATATTAAATAGCAAGTAAATGGTAACGAGACGGTAAGTTACAAGACCGTTTGCCCCATGATCCGCAAAACAATTGAATCCATAAAAAATATTTCGAGGCCTAATTTGATTTTCCTGAAAAATAAACTTAATTTTGCCCCTCTTTATCCCGTTAGTAATCAATAGTAAATATTATAATATCATGAAAAAAGGAATTCATCCAGAATATAGAGAAATAGTTTTTCAGGATTCTTCAAGTGACTACAAGTTTATCACAAGATCAACAATGAATTCTGACGAGACTATCGAAATTGATGGGAAGACCTATCCTTTGGTAAAAGTGGAAGTTAGCTCTGCTTCTCATCCCTTTTACACTGGAAAGAATATATTCGTGGATACAGCTGGTAGAGTTGAGAAATTCAACAAGCGGTACAAAAGAAAGTAATCTGACAACAACCCATTCTAAAGGCTTCTTTGTAAAATCGAAGCCTTTTTTGTTTTCTGACAGCCTGTTGTACCTCTCTATAACTCTAAAATAATACGAGCCTACCACCTTTGATGTATCGGTGTCTCTTTTTAATTCTAGCGGCATCTTTTTAGTTAAGGCACATTTTATATTTTTGTACATGAACCTTATTCTATTCGACTCAGACAGCATCCGTAAAAATCTGCTTCCTTTTACCTTTACTAGGCCAGTGGCAGAAATACGCATAGGCATAAACACCATTGCACAAAAATGGGAAAGGGCTTTTTCATCTCAACCATCATACCTCACCCCCGACTACCTCGCCAAAAAATTTCCTTTAAAAACATCCCCCTCCAACTGGGTAGTAAATGGTGCAGTGTGCCCTAATGCCGAGCTTTTAGCAGCCATTGAAAAACTCAAAGATGGAGAGGCATTGGTGAAGGGCGGTATCCTTCTAGCAGGAAAATGTGACAGCAACACCCTGGCCCAATTCAAGGAAAACCTAGAAGGGTTTAATGATTATTTTCAATGCAAGCCTTACAATAGAACCATCACCATCCTGCAAAACCTATGGGATATTTTTGAGTTCAACGGAGATGCGATACGCCATGATTTTGAATTGATCACTAAGGATAGAACATCACAAAAAATCAATGATCCGCACACCAAAACCTATAACTCACACCAGATTTTTATCGAAGAAGGTGCCAAGATAAAAGCTGCTGTCCTCAATGCAGAAGCAGGCCCCATTTATATAGGCAAGAACGCCGAGGTCATGGAAGGCTCTTTCATTCGAGGGCCTTTTGCAGCATGCGAAAATTCAACTGTGAACATGGGAACCAAGGTAAGGGGCGACACTACAATAGGCCCCTATTCGAAAGTAGGGGGTGAAATAAGCAATGTTGTCATATTGGGCTATTCGAACAAGGGGCACGATGGCTTTTTGGGCAATGCCGTCATAGGAGAGTGGTGCAATTTGGGAGCAGCCTCTAACGCCTCCAATCTAAAAAACACCTATGGCAGCATAAAGCTATGGAATTATGCCCATAAAAAAATGATAGACTCAGGACGGCAGTTTTGTGGCCTAATCATGGGAGATCATTCTCGCTGCGGCATCAATACCATGTTCAACACAGGTACCGTAGTGGGTGTAGGCACCAATGTATATGGTGCAGGATTCCCACCTAAATTCATTCCTTCCTTTTCGTGGGGCGCTGCTAGTGGAGGAGGCGACTTCTCTACCTACCAGCTTGACAAGTTCCTAGCAACAGCCAGAATCATGATGCAAAGGCGGAATAAAATCATGGATATTGAAGAAGAGAAAATTTTAACCCATATATTTGAACAAACTGTAGCGTTCAGAGCAAGGGAAATATAATCTTCATGCAATTCTCAGACATAGAAGGCTTAGCAGAAGTTAAGCGTCATTTGATCAATACGGTAACTGCCAACCAATTGGCGCATGCCCAATTATTCGTGGGACCCGAAGGCAGTGCCAACTTGGCCATGGCTTGGGCGTTTGCTGCCTACCTCAATTGCGAAAACCGCCAAGAAAGCGATTCCTGTGGCCAATGCCCTTCTTGTATAAAGATAGGCAAGCTCGTACATCCTGACCTTCATTTTGTATATCCTGTGAGCGGAAGCAAAAACAGCTCTGCCAAAGAAATCCTGAGCGATACCTACATTAAGGAATGGCGTACATTTATCAAAAGCAATCCATATGCATCCATAAGTGATTGGAGCAATGCTTATGGTGGCGAAAACAAACAGGCCAATATCTCCAAGGCAGAAAGCAGGGAAATCATCAAGAAGCTTTCCCTCAAAGCTTTTGAAGGGAAGTACAAGATCATGATCATATGGCAACCCGAATACATGCACCCTGCAGCTGCCAATGGCATTTTGAAAATATTGGAAGAGCCTCCTGCTAATACCCTGTTCATATTGGTTGCCCATGACATAGGCAAGCTATTGGTGACTATCCTATCCAGAACGCAGAAACTAAACATCAGGGCATTTACAGATGACGAGATTACCGCATATATGATGCGGGTTCATGGTTTGGACGAAGAAAAAGCACGCCACCTTGTCTTTCTGGCCGAAGGGAATCTTAACGCTGCCGAACGATTATTAGGACAAGTAGAAGATGACACGGGAGAAGTGTTTAGAGAGTGGATGCGATTTTGCTTCACCTGGAATCTCACCAAGATCGTGGAAAAGGCTGAGCAGTACAACAAAATGGATAAAACTGCGCAGAAAACACTTTTGCAATATGCCCTTACTATGATGCGCGAAACCATCATTGCTCGGTACAGTGCTGAGCAATTGCAACGATTACAAGGTGATGAACTTGAGTTCGTGCAAAACTTCTCTAAAGTGGTCGATACCGATAAAGCGGCGCAGATGACAGAAGAGATTACTCAGGCTCATTATCACCTTGAGAGAAATGCCAATCCAAAGATTTTATTTACAGACCTTTCATTGTTGATCGCTAAAATCATCAGAAGTTAGACTGAATCAAGTTTGATATGGAGAATAAGGAAGTAAAAACAAAGGGAAAGCTTCTCATTGGACGTAGAGACATCATTGACTTACCAGAGTTTTCATTGTATGCGGTAAAAGCCAAGATCGATACAGGAGCCTATACTTCGGCAATCCATTGTTCAAAAATAAAGCTTATTCAAGAAAACGGCACTGATTTTATTACGTTCCATATTCCTGGGTCTAAGGTACACGGCCAAGGGAAAAATGTATTCAAGACCGATGACTTCGTGCTCAAAAGAATAAAAAGCTCATCAGGTCATATGGAAGAACGTTATGTGATCACAACGGGGGTATTGATCTTTAACAAACTTATAAAGACGGAGTTCTCCCTAACAGACAGGAGTGCCATGAAGTACCCGATTTTATTGGGGCGAAAGTTCTTGGTCAAAAGATTTATAGTGGACGTTTCCTTGGTAAATCTTTCTCTTAAGAATAAAATAATTCTTTTTTAAAACATTATATGCGCATTGCCATACTTTCCAGAAATTCGAACCTCTATTCAACTCGAAGGCTTGTAGAAGCAGCTCAGGCCCGAGGGCATGAAGGCTTGGTTATTGATCACTTGAAATGTGACATGATCATTGAGCAAAACAGCTCCGCCATCCTTTATAAAGGAGAAAGGCTACACAATATTGATGCTGTCATCCCACGAATCGGTGCTTCCGTAACCTTCTATGGCACTGCTGTCGTACGGCAGTTTGAAGCAATGAAAGTTTTCAGTGCTGTAGAATCTGAGGCCATTCTGGTATCGAGAGACAAGCTTCGCAGCTTGCAGATATTGGCCAAAGAGGGGCTGGCTATGCCTAAGACTGCCTTCACCAATTATTCCAAAGACGACAAAAACCTTATCGAGGAGGTAGGGGGTGCCCCTTTGGTTATCAAGTTGTTGGAAGGAACTCAAGGTTTGGGAGTAGTACTGGCAGAAACAAAAAAAGCAGCCCGCTCTGTGATAGAAGCCTTCCATGGGCTAAAAGCACGTATCATTGTACAGGAGTTTATCAAAGAGTCAAAAGCTTCCGATATCCGGGCACTGGTGGTAGATGGAGAAGTTGTAGGTGCCATGAAAAGGCAGGGAAAAGAAGGGGAGTTCCGATCCAATTTGCACAGAGGCGGGACTGCCACCGTGATTAAATTGAGCAGGGCCGAAAAAGCCGCAGCACTCAAGGCCTCAAAGGCGCTCGGTTTGTCAATAGCTGGCGTGGACATGCTCCAATCTTCCCGTGGCCCTCTAATCCTAGAGGTAAACTCATCACCTGGATTGGAAGGCATCGAAAAGGCCACCCAGATCGACATTGCGGGTAAGATCATAGAGTTTATTGAAAGGAATCAGGGAAAGAAGAAACGGAAGCGGTAACTTTGCCATATTGTGAGAGCATTCAGCAGCGGTTGCGGCTCGGTTATAAATTAAGCTTTTATCAATTATGAAAATTAGGATTGGCACGAGGGCAAGCAAATTGGCGCTATGGCAGGCAGAACACGTAGCCAATTTGCTGCAACAAGGCGGTGCAGAAGTGGAAATTATTCCAATGGACACGCTAGGTGATAAAATTCTAGATGTCAGCATTTCGAAAATTGGCAGCAAGGGTGTTTTTACAGAGGAAATAGAACAGCAATTGAGTGCAGGCACTATCGATATTGGGGTTCACAGTGCCAAGGATATGCCTTCTCAACTTCCTACGGGATTCAAGCTTATTGCATTTACAAAAAGAGAAGAAGCCAATGACGTTTTGCTCAGCTTTGACAAGAACGTTCGTCTAAGCACCAAACCGCTGCTAGTAGGCACTTCTTCCAACAGACGCCTTTCAACGCTCAAACGATTTTACCCACACATAGCAACTGTAGCCATAAGGGGAAACTTGCAAACTCGTATCGCAAAGATGGAAGCCGGGCACTGTCAGGCTTTATTGCTGGCATATGCCGGCGTACATCGTATGGGCTATGACCAGCTCATTGTGCAACATCTCTCTACGGACGAGTTTACGCCCGCTGTCGGGCAAGGGAGTATCGCTATCGAGATATCGGATAATATCGACGCCGAAAAAGTAGCTCTCATCCGTCAATATGTGAACCACTCCGACACAGAGTTCTGCCTCTTAGCCGAAAGAGCCTTTCTACGAAAGCTTGAAGGGGGTTGCAGTATCCCCGCATTTGCTTTGGCCACTTTGGAAGGAGATCACATAACCATAAAAGGAGGGCTAATAAGCTTGGATGGCCAAAATGCCGTGCAAGAAATCCTCACAGGCCACAAATCAGGAGCTGTAGCCTTAGGTACAGAGCTCGGCGATCTTATCCTCAACAACGGAGGGGCGCCGATATTAAAATCTATCAAAGAGAGCCTCCATCAGTAAAATTGCCTAATGAAATACTGGCTAAATTACCGCTGCTATACTTATATTGCTCAATGTCTTCTGTAGGCTCAAAACTCTTTCATTGGCCTATTACTTTTGCTAATAGAAAACCACTAATTTAAGCACTTCAAAAAGCATATAATGGGAGCGCCTAGAATTATAGCACTTACGCATATTCTCAATCAAGAAGCAGGAATAGTGGTTGCCCAAAACCCTGATTTGCCCTTTGAAATCAAAAGAGTTTATTGGTTTTACCAAGTTCCTGAGGGCCAAGAAAGAGGGCATCATGCTCATAAGACAGTTCAAAAGATACTAGTATGCAATTATGGGAAGGTAGACGTAAGGCTTGAATCAGTAACAGGGAAAATATACCAGTTTACCTTGAACAAGCCGCATGAAGGGCTATTCGTACCGCCCTTGTTCTGGGGCACTTACTTCTTCCATAAAGGTGCCACTTTGATTTGCCTTGCCTCTGAAATCTATGAGGAGAAAGATTATATTAGGGATTATCCGACATTCAAAAAAACATATGGAGGTTAGTTATTTTTCACAAAGCATTGCTTTTTCGACCCGCCTGCCTTCTGACAAGTTCTCCTACGGCTTTGAACGATACCTTTACAATGAAAAAGACTTTTTGCAGCTACATCCAAATGATCCAATAAGCTTTTATATCTTCCATACAAAGAAGAAAAAAGTGTTGGGACGTTGTCATTTCTTTGTCAATAATGCTATTGCTACAAGTCCGTATAAAAGTCCTTTTGGTGGCATAGAATTGGATCCTTTGTTGAGCCTGGATTTAATAGAGGCGTTCATTGCCTATATCGAAACAACCATAATAGCAAGAGGGGCAAAAAGCATAAAAGTCACCCAGTTTCCTTTTGCCTACTCTCCCATAGCCGCCTCAAAACTTGCCAACTGCTACCTTCGTGCGGGTTTCCAAATGACGCATCCAGATCCTAGCCACCACATTACCATTGGAAGCGCCAGCTTCGAACATAAAATTCATGCTATGGAAGGCCGCAAGCTTAAAAAAGCAATAACCCAAGGACTTGCCTTTATGGAAGAGCCATTGGATTCACTTGAAGAAATTTATGCTTTCATACAAGCATGCAGAAAAGAGAAGCATCAAAACCTCAACATATCGTTGGAAAGCTTACGGAATGCTGTCCAAAATCTGCCCCACCACTATAAGATCTTTACCGTAAAAGCTGAACAGGAACTAATTGCCACATCTATCATCATAGTAGTGAATGACAAGATTGCCTACAATTTTCTCCCTGCCAGCGCCAGCGCCTACAACAAATGGAGTCCGATGGTCTTTTTACTGAAAGGCTTGTACGAATGGTGCCTAGAAAGAGGCATTAAAATACTAGATCTAGGGATTTCAAGCGTGGACAATACTCCCCAGTACAGCTTGATTGCTTTCAAGGAAAGAATAGGAGGAGAATTAGGATTAAAGTGCACATTCTTTAAAACGCTGTAGTGAAAAAGCTAGGAATTATTACTGTGATAGAAAGTGGTGATTTGGAACAAAAGACCCAATTGCTGGTGGACAGTATACGCACCTTTGGTGGCGGCATTGAAAACAGCAAGATATGGGCGGTGAAACCGCGAAAAGGCAAAGCCATAAGTCAGGAAACCCTGGCGTTCCTTCAGGATCAAGATGTTGAGTTCATCGATATCGATTTGAATAAGCGATGGCATTTGTATGGATTCGCCAATAAGATCTATGCCGCAGCCTACGTTGAAGAGCAGTTTGGCAGTCAGTATGAAACCTTGCTTTTTTTGGATAGTGACACTATCGTGATCGATGCGATAGACCCTGACATCTTAGAAGGGAAATATAAAGTGGCGGCAAAGCCGATTGATGGCAAACATCTCGCCATAACCCCATCAAACCCAATAAGCAAATTTTGGGAAAGAATATATGAAGCCTGCAATTTTAATGATATGGAAAAATTGTGGACAGTCAAAACCACAATAGAGAATCTTGAAATATATGCGTATTTCAACTCGGGGGTTGTCTTCGTCGATCCATCAAGCAAGATATTCTCTCAATGGCTTGAAAATTTTCACCGTGTCATCAAAAACAAGAAATTCTATCACCTGGCTGCCAAAGAGTATTTTTTCTTAGAGCAGGCGTTATTGGCAGGAACCATCCTAAAGGAAGTCCCAAAACCACAGGTAAAGGTTCTTGATCATACCTATAACTACTCTTTAAACTTTATAAATGAGCTTAATGAAAAAGTTATTGATAGGGAGATCAAAATCCTACATTACCATAAATCCTTCCAAAATGATCATTTGGATATTTCATTTCTCTCCGAAAAAGCGCAGCTTTGGCTTCAACCTCAACTGCCTTTAAAGGCATATGAAGACAACTTTGTGCAAAAATATTATAAAGTGTTTCGTTATATTGCTTGGCGATTGAAAAACAAGCTCCTATTAACTTTAAAGCAGACTTGAAAATGCGCTACCGACGGCTGCTACCTTTTCTTACTCGTTTTAATTACCATTTGGGCAGCCATAAGTTACACGCAAACCCTGCTGATATAAGTTGCCAGCCCTTTTTCATCTTAGGCTCTGGAAGGAATGGTAGCACGCTACTATCCATGATTTTAAATGGACATTCTAAGATCTTCTTGCCCAACGAACAATTTGCTTTACATTATGCTGCCATACGATATCAACTGTACAACTTTTTGATATGGCGAGATCTGGTTAAGCTAGTAATCGGAGAGTTCGCCGACAACAATAACAACCAAGCTTGGAACACCAACTTCAATGCATTGTATGGTAAATTGTTTGATCTTCCCAAAAGGGAGCAAAGTTTCCAGAAGATTATAGATGAAATAATAAAGGAGGTCGCCAAACAAAATGGAGAATACTTTAGTGTGTGGGGAGATAAGTCTCCACCTACTACCGATTTCCTGCAATATGTATATCGGGTATATCCAAAAAGCAAATATATCTTCTTGATTCGAGATGGTAGAGATGTAGCAAGCTCCTATGCTGATGGAGAACACCAACTTTTTGGTGAACTTTCTAATATAAAAAACGCAGCAATCAAATGGCACAAAAGCATTCAGCAATGGAACTGGCTAAATAAACAAGTCTCCTCAAGCCAATTGTTGGAAATCCGATATGAAGACTTGGTAAATAAGCCTGAAGGCGTCATAAAAATCATCTTTGAATTTTTAGGCCTATCATATGAAAGGGCTCTACTTGATTTCAACAGTATCGCTCTGAAGAGAAAGGTTTTAGAAATCCCCTATCATCAAGGACTATCACAACCGATCCACAATGAATCGATAGGAAAATGGAAAAATAAATTAACCAGAGAGGATTTAACGCTAATAATGCCGTTTCTAGAAAGAGGTTTAAAGAAGTATAATTATACTTAGCAAAAAGAATCGGTCATGAACATCTTCTATATTCCCTCTTGGTACCCATCTCCTGACCACCCGTTGAGCGGCATCTTTATTCAAGAGCAGATAGAGGGATTAACCGATCTATATCCACATCTAAAAGCTGGGATCAGTATCTGGGGACAAAAGGATGAAAACAGGATGTTGTATTTAAAAAAACCTTTTAACACATTGGCAAAAGTGTTCACCCAAAAGGACTCGAGAGAAGAGGTTCAATCTATAAAAGATAATGCCTTTGTCTTTTATAGACCTGCATTTACTTGGACAAAAAGGGTAGCTAATGGAAATTTGAGCAATATCCTAAAAGCCAATGACTATAACTTCAGATCATTTGAAAAACGATTCGGAAGAATTCATCTCATCCATGCATTTGTGACTTTTCCTGGAGGCTATATCGCCATGAAATTGGCAGAAAAGTATAAGATCCCCTACATGATAACGGAGGAAATGAGTCCTTTCAGGCCTGATATTTTCATGAACTTAAAGCATAAAATCCATGAGCAAGTTATACTGCCATTGAGGAATGCTGCTAAAGTAATCGCTGTAAGCCCTGCTGCTGCACAGGAGATTAGTAGATACTCTGGTTCGCCTGTATCGTATATCCCCAACCTGGTTGATGAGACCTTTTTCATTCCTCCAAAAAGTGTTGCAAGGCAACGAAAGTTCTATTTCTTTACCCTTGGCAGAATGGTAGAACAAAAGGGAATTCCCATATTGCTAGAAGCGATCAGTAAGCTTGACAATCAAAATGTATTGTTTAGGATTGGCGGTGATGGGGAACACCTGAACCAATATAAACAATTAAGCAAAGCTTTATCGATCGAGAATATAGAATGGTTAGGTGCTTTAGACAGAACTCAGGCAAGGCAACACTTTCAAGAATGTAATGCTTTCATTCTTCCTAGCCTTCATGAATCTATGGGTGTCGTGTTTGCTGAAGCCATTGCCTGTGGCAAACCTATCATCGCCACAAAATGCGGAGGGCCGGAGTCTATCGTAAATGAAGACAATGGCCTCTTGGCAGAGGTGGGAGATAGTGATGACCTTGCCCATAAAATCAGCTGGATGATCGATCACTATGACCGATATAAACCCGAAATTATCAGAGCTGATTTTATGAACCGTTTTTCCCAAAAGGTAGTAGGCAATCAGATTATGGAGCTTTACAAAAAGGTCATGGTGTAGTCTCTGCGGTGGTGGAAGCACTATGCAAGGGTCCTATACCCTTAGCCACCCTCGAAAGGCTCTTGCGGCATAGTACGATTCAGCACCATTATGATACAGAAAGACATGGCCAAAGCGTCTGTCACAAAATACAGCTCCTCCCAATTCCCTAATATCGGGTGGGGTTTTCACCCAGCTTGAGGTTTTTCTATCAAATTCTCCAAGTTGTTGCAGTTCCCTATATTGGGCCTCATCCAATATCTCAATGCCCATCTCTGCTGCCATGCCAAGTGCACTGTTTTTAGGTTTGTGTTCTTTCCTTGACGCTAATGCTTCTGTATCATAGCATACACTGCGACGACCTTTGGGACTTTCAGGAGAACAGTCAAAGAAAATAAACTCATCTGATTTTTTATCATAACCGACAATATCAGGCTCCCCTTGGGTTTCCTCCATTTCATGTAGCGACCATAGTTTTTCAGGGTTGGCAAGCAGCTTTGCTTCTACGTTGTCCCACTTAAGGCCTTTGTGACGCTGCATGTTCTTTTCGAATCGGTTCTTTAAGGTTTTAAGTAGCACTTCTTGTGCTTCTTGAGGGATGGCTTTATTGTTACTCATAGTTTGAATTAGTTGTGGTTAACAGAATGAAGAACAACTTTCTTATCGGCGGGCCTGAAATACCAAGAGGCAGATATCAACACCAGCAGCAATACTGGCCCAAAATAATGAACGGCCTCATCCCTTACAGCAAAGTGGGAAAATACCGCACCCGACATAACAAAGAAAAACCCTGCATATGCCCACTCTTTTAGCAATGGATATCGAGGAATAAGAATCGCTATAACTCCCAGTATTTTCCATACGCCCAATATCGTCAATAGATACGGGGGATAACCTAGATGGGCAAAAACTTCCACTTCTTCTTCCATGCGAATTAACTGAACGATACCAGTAGATACCATTCCCAAAGACAACCATATGGTTGCGATCCAATAAATTATTTTATTCCGCTTCTTCATAAGTATATCATTTTATATAAGAATTTCTAAATCAAATTTTCCTTTGAAGATGCTAAAGTAGCCTGCTTAATACCTCTTGCAAGCGATTATGTCCCATATTAAGACCATATGCAAAGGGCAGCTTCAACAATTGATTTCTATCTTCTATCGATTTAAACACAATTTGTATAGTTAGTTTACTTGTTTGATCTGTGAGGCTTTCAAAATCAAGGAATTCAAGCTGCACAGGAAAATTAGAATTTTCCATCTCAAAAGTGCGGGTTATTTTCCTGTATGGCTCAAAGTCATGGATAACGCCATTGGCACGAAAGACGATATCGCCCTTTGCATCCGAAGTTTCAAATTGCCAGCTCCCGTGCTTTCTAGATTCGAGTTTTAGCACTTTTGTCCCCATCCATTGTTCCACAAGCTCAGCCTCTGCATAAGCTTTGAAGAGCAATTCCACAGGCAAGTCAAACTCCCTTGTAATCAACAACTCCTGTTTATCATTTTCTGCCTCTACCTTCGTTTTGCGTTCCATAACGTCTATTTTTTATGTTGATAATTTTTCATGAGCGCTTCCAATTTATTAAACCTATCATCCCACATCTGCCGGAATGGTTCTATAAAGTCAGCGATTTCTTTAATCTTTATGGGGTTCAGGTGATAATAAATTTCCCTACCATTCTGTTCCCTTTCTAGCAATTCACATTCAGCAAGAATTTGCAAGTGCTTTGAAACAGTAGGCCTTGCCGTATTAAAGTTGGCCGCAATAGCCCCAGCAGTCATGGACTGGGTGGCTAGCAAAACCAAAATTGCCCTCCTTGTCGGATCAGCGATCGCCTGGAATACGTCACGTCTTAATTTCATCATGTAGCCGTTTGACTACAAACATAACCGTAGACAATTGGCTACGCAATATATTTTTTAAATTTTTTTTAGAAGTAAGGCTATCTAAGTCCTATCAGAAAACCATAACTCACTAGTCCTAATGACATTCCCTACTAATCCTAGTAAGATCAATTTGACCAATACTAGCAATTGACAAAGGATCAATTGCACACATACCTTTGTCCACTACTCAGTCTAAATAAAAACAATGATTAACACTATAAATAAATCGATGAGAACTTTACTATTATCTCTCCTTTTAACATCAGCTACACTTCATGTCATATTTGCACAAACTGGAACAATTACCGGATCTGTTCAGACTTCTGACGGGAAGGCAGCTTCTATGGTAAATATAGGGCTAGAAGGAACTTCGAGGGGCACCTCAACAGATGGAGAGGGACGCTATGTAATTACCAACGTGAAAGAGGGTACATATACACTCCTAGCCTCATTTGTGGGCCTACAAACAAAAGTCATAAAAGTGGTGGTAAATGAAGGAAGAAATACTGTGGTGCCCACGATAGTGCTGGAAGAGATGCAGGAAAGACTACAAGAAGTGATTGTAGAAGGAGAAAATGAAGAAAACTACAAAGCGGACATACTCTCCCATAGTTTAAGGCTGAAAGGCCCATTGATAGAAGTACCACAAAACATTCAGGTAATTACCGCCGATGTAATTGGTAGCCAGCAAGCCATTGACATGCTTGAAAATGTATCCCGAAATGTAAGCGGAGCGCAGATGATTGAGCACTGGGGGAATTTCGCCAGAGTAAATATGCGTGGTTTTAAGATACCTGCTTTCCGTAATGGGATGAATGTGGACCTTCCTTGGGGGCCACTGGTGGAAGATATGTCTATTGTAGAACGAATTGAATTTGTAAAAGGTCCTGCAGGTTTCATGCTTTCTTCAGGCGAACCGGGAGGGCTATATAATGTAGTAACGAAAAAGCCTACTACACGCCAGCACAATGAAGCAACGCTTATGGCAGGAAGCTATAACACCCTACGCAGCACGGTGGATATAGGGGGAAAGCTTAACAAAGAGGGCAGTGTACTTTATAGGCTCAACTTAATGGGGCTTACCAAGGGGTCTCATAGGGACTATGAATACAACAATCGCTATACCATAGCTCCTTCTTTAAGCTATCAACTTACGGATCAAACTACCTTGACGGCAGAATATATTTATCAATATTCGCAAATGTCGCTGGTAGGAG
>SMEH01000384.1_pt1 | contig 15645 bp, 14 predicted proteins | sample 2456361 | NCBI WGS metagenome assembly SMEH01 (sample SAMN10132587, study PRJNA489261) | soil metagenome | isolation source: day1 control-loamy sand soil ammended | place: USA | reverse complement strand
GCTTACTTCCATGGATCGGTACGGCACCAAGGCCGGTTACTATATTGCGCTCACACGAGCGGTTGCAGACGCGGTGCGCGCCCCTGTGATCGCTTCGGGCGGGGTCGGCACGCTGGACCATTTGGTCGAGGGCATAAGAGAAGGTCATGCGACCGCGGTGCTTGCCGCTTCGATCTTCCATTTCGGCATCTATTCGATCCGGGAAGCCAAGGCTTACATGGCCGCGGCAGGGTTGCCGATGCGACTCGACACGACGCCTTCCAGCCCTTAAACGGCGCCAATGAAGGATTTTTCGCTATCCGATCTCGAAAGGATCGTCGCCGAGCGCGCCCGCTCCGGCGATCCGGAATCCTGGACTGCAAGGCTGTTCGCCAAGGGCATGGACAAGGCCGCGCAAAAACTTGGCGAAGAGTCCGTGGAAGCCGTCATCGCGGCCGTCCGCGGTGACCGGGCAGGCCTCGTTTCGGAGAGCGCGGATCTTCTTTATCATTTGCTGGTGGTGCTCGGCATTGCCGGTGTTCCGCTTTCGGACGTACTGGCCGAGCTGGAGAGCCGCACCGGGCGCTCCGGCATTGCCGAAAAGGCCTCCCGGCAGGACCGGGACTGAGTCTGAAAGGGGGAGGGCAACGATGGACCAGCTGGCGCCCACCGAGAAATATTCCCCCTATCTTTTCTTTTCGGCCGAAGAATGGGCGGCATTCCGCGCCGATACGCCGCTAACGCTGACGGAAGATGAAATCCGCCGGCTGCGCTCGCTCAACGACCCCGTTGACCTTCAGGAGGTCAAGCGCATTTATCTGTCGCTGTCGCGATTGCTTTCCGCGCATGTCGAAGCCAGCCAGCTCCTCTTTCGCCAGCGGCAGTTGTTCTTCAACAAGGAGCAGTCGATCAAGACGCCCTTCATTATCGGCATTGCCGGCTCGGTGGCCGTAGGCAAATCCACAACGGCGCGCGTCCTGAAGGAATTGCTGACCCGGTGGCCATCCAGCCCGAAGGTGGATCTGGTCACCACCGACGGTTTCCTCCATCCCAACGAGTATTTGCGGCGGGAAAACCTGATGGAACGCAAGGGTTTTCCGGAGAGCTACGACATAGGTGCCCTGTTGCGCTTTCTCTCGAGCATCAAATCGGGAGAGCGCGACGTGAAGGCCCCGCTCTATTCGCATCTGACCTATGACGTGATCCCGGGCGCCTATGCCACCATTGATCGTCCTGACATACTGATTTTCGAAGGCATCAACGTGCTCCTGCCGGGAAAGCTGCCATCCGACGGCAAGTTCGTGCCCTTCCTGTCTGATTTCTTTGACTTTTCGATCTATATCGACGCCGACGAGAATTTGATCCACGACTGGTATGTGGCCCGCTTCATGCGGCTGCGCGAGACGGCGTTCCGAAATCCGGACTCCTTCTTCCACCGCTATTCCCAGCTGTCCGACAGTGCCGCGCTCGCCATTGCGGAAGGCCTGTGGGCGAATATCAACCTGAGGAATCTGCGGGAGAACATCCTGCCGACCCGTCCGCGCGCCGACCTGATTCTGCGCAAGGGCGCCAACCATATGGTCGAGAAGGTGGCGCTGAGAAAGCTGTAGGAGGGCGCGCCCTTGGCGCTAGGGTATTGTCACCCGGCGCAGCGTCAGGTTGATCCGCCCTTCGGTTTTCAGCAGCATCGATGTTCCGGCATAGATGCGATCGACGCCATGATAGGCCAGCCGGCTCTGCCCGCCCAACACGATGACGTCGCCGGAGCGGAGCCTGAGCGATGTGGTGGCATCGGCGCGCCGCACCCCGCCGATGCGGAACAGGCAGTCGTCACCCAGCGAGACGGAGACGACCGGCGCCGAAAAATCCTCCTCGTCGCGGTCCTGGTGCAGTCCCATGCGTGCATCGGCCGAATAGAAATTCACGAGGCAGGCTTCGGGCGGGTGCGGATAGGCGGAAACCTCCCGCCAGAGGTCCAGCAGCATCGAGGGAATCTTCGGCCAGGGAGCCGCGGTTTCGGGATGGGTTGCCTGGTATCGGTAGCCGCGCTGCCTGTCCGTCACCCAGCCAAGCGTTCCGCAATTGGTCATGCGCACGCTCATCGGCTTACCCGTCCGGGGCATGGTCGGCACGTAGAGGGGAGCCTGGCGCACCACATGGCGAACGTCTTCCAGTAGCGCCTGCTGCGCCTCGAGGTCGAAATGCTCGGGATAATGGCGCACGCCGTCTGGAAGGGTCGTCATCGAAAGCTCCATCGCGCCATGATATCCGATCGCATGGAAACGGCGACCCGAAAGCCGCCGCTCAACCGTCGAACGAAGGTCCTGTCGGATCGTCAGGCTGTCTCGATGTCCGGTATGCGCAGGACCTGGCCTGGATAGATCTTGTCGGGATGCGTCAGCATGGGACGGTTGGCCTCGAAGATCACCGTGTGCTTGGCGCCCTTGCCCTTGCCGTAATGCGCCTCGGCGATCTTCCAGAGATTGTCGCCTTTTTTCACCGTGTAGAAGACTGGCGCCTTGGCCGGGGTGGCAGCCTTGACCAGCTCGGTCATGTCGACCTTGCTGTCCAGCTTGATGCCGGATTCCGGGGCAACGATCTTGAGTTCATCCGCCTGCACCTTCGAGATTCCAAGGGTGTTGCCCACTGCGATGACGGCCTTCTCGAAGATCGACTGATCCTCCACCACGCCCTTGAGCACGGCCGTGTCGCCCTTCACCTCGATCTCCACCTTGTCGGTACCGAGCTTATGGGAATCGAGTTCCTTCTTCAGCGTCCCGGCATCGGGCGCCTCTTCCTCGTCGCCACCAATGCCGAGCTTCTTGCCGGCCTTCTTGACGAAATCGAAAAACCCCATGCGCGCCTCCTGTGCTGCCAAGTTGTCTTGCACCCCTCACATGGCAGATTGGCATTTGCACGAGGGAATTGGAAGCGTCGTGGAATACGAACCCGGCACGCGCAGGGGGGCTAGTCGTGGTCCACCTTGCCGCGCATTTTCTTGATTGCGGACCGACCGGCCTTCTCCTTGAGGCGCCGTTCGACAGCACCTTTCGAGGGCTTCGTCTTCCTGCGTGGGGGTGGGGGAGGCTCGGCCGCGCGCGCCACCAGTGCAATCAGCCTTGCGCGGGCGTCGGCGCGGTTGCGCTCCTGCGTGCGGAAACGATCGGCCTCGATGACGATCACCCCGTCCCGCGTTGCGCGCTGCCCTGCGAATTCGAGAACGCGGGCCCGCACGCGCTCCGACAGTCCGGGGGCGTTCGCGGCATCGAAGCGCAGCTGAACGGCGGTGGCGACCTTGTTGACGTTCTGCCCGCCCGGCCCGGAGGCACGCACGAAATTTTCCTTGATATCCTCCGGCTCGATGGCGGCCTCGGCCGAAATGACGATCCTGTCCTCGCTGCTCATGCCCTGTCATGGCGCGGCGAAGCAGAAAAGGAAAGAGGAAGCCCACCGGCATCCTCCCGTGAAGGCTGAGGCGCCCGCTATTCGGCCGCCTGGCGGATCGAAGGTGCCGCCGCCAGCACGGCCGCGTCTACATGGGCTTCGAACTTCTCGAAATTCGCGATGAACATGCCGACGAGCCGTTCGGCCTGGCGGTCATAGGCCGGTGCGTCGGCCCAGGTGGAACGGGGATCGAGGATGGACTGATCGATACCCTCCACCGACACCGGAACGTCGAATCCGAAATTCGGATCGGTGCGGAATTCGCTCTGGGCGAGCGAACCGTCCAGTGCCGCGTTGAGCAGGGTGCGCGTTACCCTGATCGGCATGCGCCTGCCCGTGCCATAGGCGCCGCCGGTCCAGCCCGTATTGACGAGCCAGCAATCGACATTGTGCGCCGCAATCAGTTCGCGCAGCAGGTTTCCGTATTCGGACGGGTGTCGCGGCATGAAAGGTGCGCCGAAGCAGGTCGAGAAGGTCGCTTCGGGTTCGGTGACGCCGCGTTCGGTGCCTGCCACCTTCGCAGTGTAGCCGGAAAGGAAGTGGTACATCGCCTGCGCCGGCGTCAGCCTGGCTATGGGCGGAAGGACCCCGAAGGCGTCGGCGGTCAGCATGACGATGTTCTTAGGATGCCCGCCGCGGCCGCTGGCGCTGGCATTGGGAATGAAATCGAGCGGATAGGCGCAGCGCGTGTTCTCGGTCAGGCTGGCGTCGTCGAAATCCGGCACGCGGTCCTGGTCGAGCACGACATTTTCCAGCACCGTGCCGAAACGCCGTGTCGTGGCGAATATCTCCGGCTCGTGCTCGGCCGAGAGACGGATCGTCTTGGCGTAGCATCCGCCCTCGAAATTGAACACGCCATCCGGCCCCCACCCATGCTCGTCATCGCCGATGAGCGTGCGTGCCGGATCGGCCGAGAGCGTCGTCTTTCCTGTGCCGGACAGGCCGAAGAAGACGGCCGTATCCCCTGCCTTCCCCTCATTGGCCGAGCAGTGCATGGGCATGACGCCTTTCTGCGGCAGGAGATAATTGAGCACCGTGAAGACCGACTTCTTCATCTCGCCGGCATAGGCCGTACCGCCGATCAGTACGATCATGCGCGTCAGATCCAGCGCGATCACCGTTTCGGAGCGCGTTCCGTGGCGGGCCGGGTCGGCGCGGAAGGAAGGCAGGTCGATGATGGTGAGTTTCGGAGCGAACTGCGACAGCGCCGCCCGGTCCGGCCGGATCAGCAGGTTGCGGATGAAAAGCGAGTGCCAGGCAAGTTCGGTGATGACGCGCACCGGCAGGGCGTGGACAGGATCTGCGCCGCCGATAAGGTCTTGCACGTAAAGGTCCTTGTCCGCCGCGTGGGCGACGAAATCGCCCAGCAGCAGGTCGAACTGCGCGGGCGTCATCGGCTTGTTGCCTTCCCACCAGACATGGGGCTCGGTGTCGGCGTCGCGCACGATGAACTTGTCCTTCGCGGAGCGGCCGGTGTGTTGTCCGGTTTCGGCCACCAGCGCGCCATGGGCGCTCAGCCTCGCCTCGCCGCGTCGCAGGGCTTCCTCATAAAGCGCGGCGGCTCCGAAATTATAGCGAACCGTTCCTGTGGTGCTGAAGCCGGACGCCCCTATCGGGCAGGCGGGGTTGTGAATGCCGAACTCCGACATGGGTCCTCCTCTTTGCTGGGTGCTCCGGCAAGGTATCGCAGCGCGCATTTAGCGGCAGAACCAGAATAAACAAACGATATCAAATCATTAATCGATTTAAATAATTTGAAAGTTGTTTAAATCGGTTATATGTGCGAGATTTTTCCGGCGGTGTGCAAAGGAATGGCGCCCACGACACGTCCAATCCGCGCAGGGCTGCGATTTGGGCAGGTGTGCAGGCCGCTTGCCTAGGGGCTTCGCCCGCGCCACATTTTGTACCTAATTTGTCCTGCACAAGCCCCGTCTCTCAGCAGAAGGGACGCCGGTCATGAGGGAGCCGCTGGATATGGCAACAATCGCGCTTGTCGATGACGACCGCAATATTCTGACCTCGGTTTCGATTGCCCTCGAATCGGAGGGCTATCGGGTCGAGACCTATACGGACGGGGCGTCGGCATTGGAGGGTCTGACGGCCCGGCCGCCAAATCTGGCGATCCTCGATATCAAGATGCCGCGCATGGACGGAATGGAACTGTTGCGTCGGCTTCGCCAGAAGTCGGACCTGCCGGTGATCTTCCTCACTTCAAAGGACGATGAGATCGACGAACTGTTCGGCCTGAAGATGGGCGCCGACGATTTCATCCGCAAACCTTTCTCCCAGCGCCTCCTGGTCGAACGGGTCCGCGCCGTGCTGCGCCGCGCCAACGCGCGCGAGGTATCCTCCAAGACGGCAACCCAGCAGAGCAAGTCGCTGGAGCGCGGCCAGCTTGTCATGGACCAGGAGCGCCACACCTGCACATGGAAGGGCCAGCCAGTGACGCTCACCGTCACCGAGTTTCTGATCCTTCATGCGCTGGCGCAGCGTCCCGGCGTGGTAAAAAGCCGTGATGCGCTGATGGATGCGGCATATGATGAGCAGGTATATGTCGACGATCGCACCATTGACAGCCACATCAAGCGGCTGCGCAAGAAGTTCAAGGCCGTCGATGAGGATTTCGAGATGATCGAAACGCTTTATGGAGTGGGCTACCGCTTCCGGGAAGTATAGCCGGAGCAGCCGATGGCAGTGGATGTAGAGCGAAACAGACCGACGTCCGCCTCAAGGCGGCTGTCGCGGCCTTCGCTTCTGTCGAAGGTCACCGTTCCGCTGCGCCGCTTCCTTGGCCATCACATCTTTTCCAGCCTGACGCGGCGAATACTCTTCCTCAACCTTGCCGGCCTTGCCGTGCTGGTCATCGGCATACTCTATCTCAATACCTTCCGCGACGGGCTGATCGATGCGCGCGTGGAAAGCCTGATGACCCAGGGCGAGATCATTGCAGGCGCCATTGCCGCCTCGGCCACGGTGGAAACCGATTCCATCTCCATCGACCCGGAAAAGCTGCTCGAGCTCCAGGCCGGCGAGAGCATCGGCCCGGCGACCGACCAACTCGACAATCTCGACTTCCCGATCAATCCCGAGCGTGTCGCGCCCGTCCTGCGACGGCTGATATCGCCGACCCGCACCCGCGCGCGCATCTACGACCGGGATGCGAACCTGCTTCTGGACTCGCGCCACCTCTATTCGCGCGGCCAGATCCTGCGTTACGAGCTTCCGCCCGTGAACGACGAGAAGCCGGGCCTTTCCGAGCGCATCGAAAGGTTTGTCTTCAACTTCTTCCGCAACAAGGATCTTCCCGTCTATCGGGAGCAGCCGGGCGGCAATGGCGCCGCCTTCCCGGAGGTGGTCAAGGCGCTTACCGGCAGCCCGTCCACCATTGTGCGTGTATCCGAAAAGGGCGAGCAGATCGTCTCCGTTGCGGTGCCGATCCAGCGCTTCCGCGCCGTGCTGGGCGTGCTCATGCTTTCCACGGAAGGCGGAGATATCGACAAGATCGTCGCGGCCGAGCGCAAGGCGATCCTGCGCGTCTTCGGCGTTGCCGCGCTGGTGACCGCGATCCTGTCGCTCCTTCTTGCCTCCACCATCGCCACTCCGCTGCGGCGGCTGTCGGCGGCGGCGGTGCGCGTGCGCCGTGGCGTGAAGAACCGGGAGGAAATTCCGGACTTCTCCAACCGGCAGGACGAGATCGGCAACCTTTCCGTAGCCGTGCGTGAGATGACCAATGCGCTTTACGCCCGCATAGATGCGATCGAGAGCTTTGCCGCGGATGTCAGCCATGAGTTGAAGAACCCGCTCACTTCGCTGCGCAGCGCAGTGGAAACGCTCCCGCTCGCCAGGTCCGATGCCTCGCGCGCGCGGCTTCTGGAGGTCATCCAGCACGATGTGCGCCGGCTGGACCGCCTCATCACCGATATTTCGGATGCGTCGCGGCTTGACGCCGAGCTTGCCCGCGAGGATGCCGAAAAGGTGAACCTCGAGAAGTTCGTTGGAGACCTGATTTCGATTTCGCGCGAAGTCTCGCACCACAAGAAGTCGCTCGAGCTGGAGTTCAAGGTCGCCAAGCTGCCGCCGGGCGCTAAAGGCTATTTCGTGCAAGGGCACGATCTGAGGCTTGGCCAGGTCATCACCAACCTCATCGACAATGCGCGTTCCTTCGTGCCGGAGGATGGCGGCAAGATCACCGTTTCCCTGTCGCGCTCGGGCAGGTTCAACATCCTCACGGTCGAGGACAATGGACCGGGCATCCGTGCCGACAATATCGAACGCATTTTCGAGCGCTTCTACACCGACCGCCCTGCAAGCGAGGCGTTCGGCCAGAATTCGGGGCTTGGCTTGTCGATCAGCCGGCAGATCGTGGAAGGCCATGGAGGCACGCTGACGGCCGAGAACATTCCAGGCGGCAAGCCCGGCGAGATTCGCGGCGCCCGCTTCGTCGTCACCCTGCCAGCCGATGAGTGAGGTTTCCGACGCCGCCCGGGCCGGGACGGGGGCAGGCTCCATGAACCTCCATGGCACCGCCGTGCTGGTCGGCGACCGTGGCATTCTCGTCACCGGCGCATCCGGTTCGGGCAAGACGACGCTGGCGCTGGCGATTGTTGCCCGGTTCGCCGAACAGGGCCGGTTGTGCCGGATCGTGGCTGACGACCAGCTCCTGGTCTCGCCTCATCACGGGCGGGTAGTCTGTCGTGCGCCTGCGCCGATCGCCGGACTTGCGGAAGTCCACGGGATCGGTCCCCGCGCCGTTTCGTTCGAGCCTGCCATGGTCGCGGACCTGGTGCTGCGCCTGGTTCCGGCGGCACAGATGGAGCGCTTTCAGGCAGACATGGTGGAGCTGGTCGCCGGCTGCACCTTGCCCCGGATCGACCTTGCCGAACGCAATGTGGCGGCCGCGCTTCCGATCGTTGCCTCCCGGCTCGGACTTGCGCCTTTTCCGGTATATGATTGAATCTTGCTGCAATGCGTCAAAATGGCTCCCACACGCGCAATTTTGGACTTGTCAACGGCTTCCGCCTCGACAAGATAGCGCACCCATGCCCCCTCAGTGGGGCCGGTAAGCGCGAATCGAGCCTGTGAAGGGCCATGGCAGCACCTGCCAGTGAAGACGGGAGCCATCGAATAATGATCGGACTCGTGCTCGTCACGCACGGTCGGCTTGCCGACGAGTTCCGCAATGCGCTTGAGCATGTCGTCGGCCCGCAGGAGAGTTTCGAGACGGTCGCCATCGGCGCTGATGATGATATGGAGCAGCGCCGCCGCGACATTGTGGAGGCGGTTGCGCGCGCAGACCTCGGCGCTGGCGTCATAGTCCTGACGGACATGTTTGGCGGTACGCCGTCGAACCTGGCCATTTCGGTGATGGAGGCGGGGCGTGTGGAGGTCATTGCTGGCATGAACCTGCCGATGCTCATCAAGCTTTCCAGCGTGCGCAAGACTGGCGACATGGCCACTGCGCTCGAGGAAGCCCAGGTGGCGGGGCGCAAATACATCAATGTTGCAAGCCAGCTTTTGACGGGAAAATGAGCGCGGACCCCACCGACACCGTTATTCGCGAAGTCCCCATCGTCAATCAGCGTGGCCTTCATGCCCGCGCCTCGGCCAAGTTCGTGCAGGTGGCAAGTGAATTCGATGCGACCGTGCAGGTCGAGCGCGACGGGGTCCGTGTCGGTGGGACGTCGATCATGGGCCTGATGATGCTGGCCGCCAGTCCCGGCTGTTCGATCCGTATCATGGCCAGTGGTCCCCAGGCCGAGCAAGCGGTGACAGCGCTGGAGGAACTCGTCGCAGCGCGTTTCGGCGAGGAAATCTGATCCCTTCCTTCAGGTGCCGGCAAGGATGGCGGACGACGCCGGCACATGACTCCCCGACTGGGTCCGGCGCTGACAATAGCCGACATTAACGAATAAAGATTTCTTTATGTCCATTGTCGTGAAGGACCTGATCTGCTAGGCAGGCGGCGACCTCGCGCCTTTCAGCGCCTTCGGCGCCGGCGCGTTCACAAATACGCACTGGAGCACCGTAATGACGGAACGGAAGGACTATGTGGTCGCCGACATCTCGCTTGCCGAGTGGGGCCGCAAGGAAATCGAGATTGCCGAAACCGAAATGCCGGGCCTCATGGCCGCACGGGAGGAGTTCGGCGAGGCCAAGCCCCTGAAGGGTGCGCGTATCGCCGGCTCCCTGCACATGACCATCCAGACCGCGGTGCTGATCGAGACGCTGCGGGCGCTCGGCGCCGAGCTGCGTTGGGCATCCTGCAACATCTTCTCCACGCAGGACCACGCGGCGGCCGCCATCGCTGCCGCTGGCGTGCCTGTCTTTGCGGTTAAGGGCGAAAGCCTCGAAGACTACTGGACCTATACCGATCAGATCTTCCAGTGGCCGGACGGCGGTTTCGCCAACATGATCCTCGATGATGGCGGGGACGCCACCATGTACATCCTCACCGGCGCCCGCGCCGAGGCGGGCGAGGATGTGCTTTCCAATCCCGGCAGCGAGGAAGAGCAGATCCTGTTCGCACAGATCAGGAAGCGCATGGCGGCCAGCCCCGGCTGGTTCACCAAGCAGCGCGACGCCATCCGTGGCGTGACGGAAGAGACCACAACCGGCGTGAACCGGCTCTATCAGCTCCAGAAAAAGGGCCTGCTGCCCTTCCCGGCGATCAACGTCAACGACTCCGTCACCAAATCGAAATTCGACAATAAGTATGGCTGCAAGGAATCGCTGGTCGACGGCATCCGTCGCGGAACCGACGTCATGATGGCCGGCAAGGTGGCGATCGTCGCCGGCTATGGCGATGTCGGCAAGGGCTCGGCCGCCTCGCTCAAGGGGGCTGGCGCGCGCGTGAAGGTCACCGAGGCCGATCCGATCTGCGCCCTGCAGGCAGCGATGGACGGTTTCGAGGTCGTGACCATGGATGAGGCCATCTCCACCGCCGACATCGTCATCACCGCCACCGGAAACAAGGACGTGCTGACGCTGGATCACATGCGCAAGCTGAAGGACATGGCGATCGTCGGCAATATCGGTCATTTCGACAATGAGATTCAGGTCGCTGCGCTGCGCAACCTCAAATGGACCAACATCAAGCCGCAGGTAGACATGATCACCTTTCCGGACGGCAAGCGCATGATCCTGCTTTCGGAAGGCCGGCTGCTGAATCTCGGCAACGCCACCGGCCATCCGAGCTTTGTCATGTCGGCGTCCTTCACCAACCAGGTGCTGGCGCAGATCGAGCTCTACACCCGGCGCGACCAGTACGAGAACAAGGTGTACGTGCTTCCCAAGCATCTCGACGAGAAGGTGGCGAAGCTCCATCTCGACAAGCTGGGCGCGAAGCTCACCCAACTGTCGGATGAGCAGGCAGCCTATATCGGCGTCTCGCCGCAGGGGCCGTTCAAGCCTGAACACTACCGATATTAATTAAACTACGCATAGTCACAACATATTGGGGCCGGGTGATTGACATTTCACCCGCCCCAATTTTTGCGCGCGTCAAAGCTTCCCGCCGATTCGCCAAGGGGTTATTGTGACGTGATTCGCGAAGTTTCAGCACGCGGGTTGGTTGCGGGTCTCCGAGCCAGCCGCGGCTTTCCGAGTATCCAGGCGTTTGGTGCGTGTCCGATGGGCGCGGCGTTCAGGATTCGGGTAAGGCGCTGTCGCGATCGGGCGGTCTTGGATCAGGCGGCGGAGAGGAACGAGACATGCCGGGGGATAGCCCGCGAAAGGCGGGAAGGGCCGTTTCCGGCGGCCATATGTTCAACACGGCCAGGATGCCGGGCGGCGTGCCGTTGCGTCGCCGACTGGCGATTCTTGGCGGCTGCGCGGCCATCGTGCCGACGCTGCTGCCCGGAGCCGCCAGGGCGGCCGAGGAAGCGATAGCGCTCTCCACGACGGACGTGATCCAGCTCTCTCTGGTGGTCGGCGTCATGGGTGCGGCGCTTCTGTCGGCCGTGGTGCTGATTCGCGAGCGGGCGCGGATAGCCGCCGAGAATGTCGAGCTCCGCAGTCGAGTGGCCGACCTGAATGCCGCCCTCCAACGCTCCGAGGCGCTCCTCAATCTGCGCGACCAGCGCGTCATCGTCTGGTCCGCCGAGAACAAGAAGCCCGAACTCGTCGGCGTGCTTCCGGTCGAAAGCGGCGCGCCGGAAGACCGGGCCGGCTTCCTCGCTTTCGGCCGCTGGCTGATGCCGCGCTCGGCTGCGGCGCTGGAACACGCCATAGCTGCATTGCGCGAGAAAGGCATCGCGTTCGATCTCATTGTTGAATCCCAAATGGGCGCGCCACTGGAGATCCACGGGCGCAAGAGCGCCTCCCATGCCATTGTCCGCTTTGTGTCCCTTTCGGAGGTTGAGCGTAGCAACGCGCGGCTGAAGATCGAGAACCAGCGCCTTTCGGCCGATCACGAAATCCTGCTTGGCCTGATCGACGCCCTGAAGATGCCCTTCTGGCTCCGCGCCGCGGATGGCCGGCTCAGATGGGTCAACCGGGCCTATGCCGAGGCGGTCGAGGCCCCCAATGGCGAAGCTGCAGTTCGTGAAGGCAAGGAATTCCTCGGTAGCCAGGCTCGGGAAGCGATAGCTGTCCAGCACAGGTCGAAACCCGTGTTCGAACAGACCCTTTCCACGGTTATCGGCGGCGACCGCCATATGTTCTCCGTCACCGACTTCGCCGCCCAGGACGGCTCCGCGGGATTGGCTTGCGATGTCAGCGTGATCGAGGCCATGCGCGAGGATTATGATCGCACCTTGCGCAGCCATGCGGACACGCTGGACCAGTTGAACACCGCAGTGGCCACCTTCGATGCGGACGCAAAGCTGCGCTTCTTCAACCAGGCCTTCCAGAAGCTTTGGGAGCTCGACGCCGCCTTTCTCAACAGCGCGCCCGATAACGCCCTGCTGCTCGATAGGCTGCGGGCCGAAGGCAAGGTTGCCGAGCAGCCTGAATGGCGACGCTGGAAGGAAAATCTTCTGTCGGCCTACCGCGCAGTGGAACCGCAGGAACACTGGTGGCACCTGCCGGACGGCAGGACGCTGCGCGTTGTCGCCAATCCCCAGCTCAAGGGTGGCGTGACCTGGGTATTCGAGAACCTGACCGAAAAGATCGATCTGGAAAGCCGCTACCAGACGGCCGTGCGGGTGCAGGGCGAGACGCTCGACAATCTGGCCGAGGGCGTCGCCGTGTTCGGCCCGGACGGTCGGTTGCGCCTCTTCAATCCGGCCTTCGCCGCGCTCTGGCGTCTCGACCCCGGCAGCATCAAGCAGAACATGCATGTTTCGGCCATTCGCGACCTTTGCGAAGCGAACGCAAGAAACAGTCCCTGGCCGGGCTTCGTGGCTGCCATCACCGGCTTCGATGAGGAACGTCATGACCGCCAGGGCCAGGCCGAAATCGTCGACGGCACCGTCTTGCGATATGCGGTTGTCCATCTGCCCAACGGTCAGGTCATGCTCACTTTCGTGGACGTGACCGACAGCGTGAACGTCGAGCGGGCGCTGAAGGAAAAGAACGAGGCCCTGCTCAAGGCGGACCAGCTCAAGAACGAGTTCGTACAGCACGTTTCCTATGAGCTGCGCTCGCCCCTCACCAACATTATCGGCTTCACCGAACTGCTTTCGCTCCCGGCCACCGGCCCGCTTGCGCCCAAGCAGCGCGAATATGTCGAGCATATCGGCTCGTCGTCCTCGGTGCTGCTGACCATCGTCAACGACATTCTCGATCTGGCGACGGTGGATGCCGGCATCATGCAGCTCGAGATTTCCGAAGTTTCGGTGGAGCGCACCATTGCGGCGGCGGCCGAGCTTGTCTCCGAGCGGCTGCAGGAGCACGCGATCCGACTGGAGATTGACATGACGGCGGCGCCGCAGAGTTTCTTTGGCGACGAGACGCGAATCCGCCAGATCCTCTACAATCTCCTCTCCAATGCCGCCAACTACGCGCCGGAGAACAGTACCGTGAAGCTGACTTGCCGCCGCGTGGCGGGGGGCGTGGAGTTTTCCGTGCATGACGACGGCCCGGGCATGCCGCCGAACGTTCTGGAAACGGTGTTCAGGCGCTTCGAATCGCGCGTCAATGGCGGGCGCAGGCGCGGTGCCGGCCTCGGCCTTTCCATCGTCAAGAGCTTCGTCGAGCTGCATGGCGGCACGGTGCGTGTCGAGACCGGCGAGAATCGCGGCACCACGGTGATCTGCACTTTCCCGGACGCGCCCTCGGGTCTGCGCGAAGCCGCCGAGTAGCGCTGCGTATGGTCTCGCGCGTCCCTCAGGGGCGATGTCGGAGCCGGCAAGTCTACCCTGGCGCGTGCCCTGATCAGGGCGCTGGCAGATGACGGGACGCTTGAAGTGCCCAGCCCGACCTTTACCCTGGTGCAGAGCTATGCCGGCCCTGTTCCCGTCCATCATTTCGACCTTTACCGGCTCGCGGATGCTTCCGAACTGGACGAACTCGGCTTTGAGGAAATGCTGGCCGGCGGCGCTGCGCTGGTGGAATGGGCAGAGCGCGCCGAGGATCGCCTTCCGCATGGGACGGTGACGGTCGAACTGCTGCCGGAGGCAGACGGCAGGCTGGCCCGGCTGACCGGAGACGAAGCCGTAATGCGAAGGTTTTCCCGCTCGCTGGCCCTTCGGGAGTTTCTTGCCGGTGCCGGATGGGGCGAGGCAAGCCGCCGTCGTTTCCTCACCGATGCTTCTGCCCGTGCCTATGAGATTGTCAGGAAGCAGGGCCATGCCCCGCGCGTGCTGATGGATTCGCCACCGCTCGTTCTCGGCCCGCCGCTGCGCGGAGGCAGATCCTACGCCGAGATCGTGCACACGGCACGCAATCTCACGGCCTTCATTGCGATCGGCAAAGCGCTCGCCGAAGCTGGCGTCTCCGTGCCGGAAATCTACGCAGACGACCTGGAACAAGGTTTCGCTTTGCTCGAACATCTCGGCTCCGGCCGCTTCCTGGACGATGGAGGCCGCCCGGTCGCGGACCGCTATGTCGCGGCTGCCGAACTGCTCGCCTTCATGCACAGGCGGCGCTGGCCGCAGGAAATCGAGGTTCGGCCCGGCGTGCGCCACGTCGTGCCACCCTTCGACCGCGACGCCATGATGACCGAGGCGGAACTGCTGGTGGACTGGTACGTGCCCGCCATGTCCGGCGCACCCGCGAGCGAGCGCTTGCGTGACGGTTTCCGGCGGGCCTGGGGAGCCTTGATCGACCGCCTGGAGGGCAGCGAAAAGACGCTCGTCCTGCGCGATTTCCACTCGCCCAACATCCTCTGGCGTGGCGATCGCGCCGGGCATGACCGGCTGGGCATACTCGACTACCAGGACGCGCTCATCGGCCCCAGTGCCTACGATGTTGCCTCCCTGGCGATGGATGCGCGCGTCACCGTTCCCGAGGCGATAGAGCAGGACACGCTGGATGCCTATGTCGCTGCCCGGCGCGCCAGGGGACCCTTTGGGGAAAGCGAGTTTCGCGAAGCCTACGCCATCATGGCCGCACAGCGAAACTCCAAGATCCTTGGAATATTCGTGCGGCTTGACCGGCGTGACGGCAAACCGGCCTATCTTCGCCATCTGCCGCGTATCCGCGCCTATCTCCGCCGGGCGCTGGCTCATCCTGCTCTTGCGGGCCTGCGCGCCTTCTACGAGGAGCACGGCATATTGCAGGAGCGGATGCCGTGAGTTCCGGTCACCAGGTTCCAAGGACTGCGATGGTGCTCGCGGCCGGGCTTGGCAAGCGCATGCGCCCGCTGACCGACCAGACGCCGAAGCCGTTGATACGTGTTGCCGGCAAGGCGCTTCTCGACTGGGGGTTGGACGCGTTGGCCGAAGTCGGCGTCCGGAAAGCCGTCGTCAACATTCACCACCTTGGCGGGCAGATCGTCACCCACCTTGCCGGCCGCAAGGCTCCACGCACCATAATTTCGGATGAAAGCGACGGCCTGCTCGACTCCGCGGGGGGCATCGTGAAGGCCTTGCCGGAACTCGGCCCGGAACCGTTCTATGTGCTGAATGCCGACACATTCTGGATTGACGACGGAATACCGAACCTGGCGCGGCTCGCCCTTGCATGGGAGCCGGCGGCCATGGATATTCTCCTCATGCTTGCGCCAGTCGAATCAGCGACAGGTCATAGCGGCGGCACCGATTTCCTCATTGTTGCCGACGGGCGCCTGTCGCGCGCCGGCGGCGATGCGCGCGGGATGATCTATGCCGGCGCGGCGATCGT
>SMEH01000291.1_pt1 | contig 15809 bp, 15 predicted proteins | sample 2456361 | NCBI WGS metagenome assembly SMEH01 (sample SAMN10132587, study PRJNA489261) | soil metagenome | isolation source: day1 control-loamy sand soil ammended | place: USA | reverse complement strand
ATTAGATTTTTTTACCGTATTTCCTATTTAGATTTAAAATTCACACTTATGAGAACAATCAAATACACAATTTTTCTTTTCGGTATTCTCTTTTTGCTAGCTGCGTGCTCAAAAGATGAGGATCCTCAACCCGCTGTAAAAGGAAATCAGGTAGGCTTGTTTGCCGAAGATGCAAGACCCATCACTGTACCTGAGGCTATGCTAGAATCTAATGATCCATATGCAATGCAGGCCAATCTTTACTTAACTCTTTCTACTGTGTTTACTTCTTATGCACAATACTTTGAAGTGCCAGAAGGGGCAACCAAGAGAAATCAGCCTATTGTCGCCGCAAACGCACGGATGGCTGCAAATGATTATACAGTATGGGAATGGGGATCTGAAGAATTTGGTGTAGCTTATCAATACTCAGAACAAGGAGGTCAGCAAGTTTTCGAAATATTTATAAGAGAAGGAAGTAAAGACTACTATAAATGGTACGAAGTGAAGCAGAACTTGGATGGCAAAAAAGGAACACTAAAGTTATTTGGCGATCAAGGAGTAGCCATGCAATGGACATGGGAAATCAAGGCAGATGAAAGCTATCACCTCAATTATGATACAGATTACTTTAAATATGAGATAATATCCAATAAAGACCTATCGGGAAGTATTAAATTATATGAGGACAGTGTCCTGACTCAGGAAATGGAGTGGGATAAAATAGGCAACGGCTGGTGGAAAGAATATGAGGCTGGGGAACTAATAGACTCTGGAGAGTGGACCGTCTAAATTAGTGAGTGGCTTATTTTTAAAGTAAAAAAGATGGCATCACTTATAAATTATTATAAATGATGCCATCTTTTTTACTTTGTGAAGTTACTCTACAATAAATTTTCCATTCATTTGCTGCCAGTGACCTGGATAAGAACAGAAGAATTCGTAAGTGCCTGCTTCTGGTGCATCAAATTCAAATGAAACAGTTTCTCCCGGCTGTGCCAGTGGAGAAGCTGCGATCACAGTAGGACTATTAGGTACGAATTCTTTGTCTGGTCCAGCGGCAATAGCAGCTCTTGCTGTTACCTCCATTGTGCCTTCCTGCACAAAAACGATGTTGTGGATCATGGTAGGGTCTGTGCCTTCATTAGTCAAAGTGATTTTTACTTTTGCACCAGCAGGGACAGTAATGTTTTCGTGGTCGAATCGCATCTCTTGCATAGTGTTTCCGACCGTTTTAATGGTAAGTTCAACAACTTGTTGTTCTTTAGAAGCTTTGGCTTGGCTGTCGTTGCCGCTTTCTGTTTGTCCTTCTTTGTTGCCTCCTCCTGAGCAGGCAGCAAAAAACAATACTAATCCGACAAGGAGAAAATAATTTAATTTTTTCATAGTAGTGCTTTATTTTATGAGTGATTAGAATATTACACAACTCACATGGAGTTTGTTTCACTAATTAACGGCAAAGATACTAAGTAATTCTATATCCGATAGATTTGTCCTTTATTTTTTCCATCGTCTCTGTCTCCAGTTAGAGAATGACAAAAGCTTGTTATTTAAATTGATATTCATTATATTTGCAGCCCAAATAAAGCAATTATATAATACATAGAATACATGATCATTGTAAACGTAAAAGAAAACGAGTCAATTGACAGAGCATTAAAGCGATTCAAAAAGAAATTTGAGCGTACTGGAGTTCTAAAAGAACTTAGAGCACGTACTTATTATGAGAAACCATCTGTAGCAAAAAGAGCTCAGAGGATACGTGCTGCGTACAAGCAGAAAATGTATGCGCAAGAAAACTATTAATTGAATTAGGTCGAATCTTTAGTTTATAATTCGCTATATTAGTATTGCAGGTATAACTGTAATACTAATATGGTCGAATCTTTTTTGCATTTCCTTACTTACGAAAGACGCTTTAGTGATCATACTTTAACGGCCTATAAAAGCGATCTTGAGCAATTCAATTCCTTTCTTTCAGAAACCGATCCAGGCGTAAACTCTGCTCAGGCAGAATTTGTCCACATCCGTGCATGGATAATTCACTTGATGGAAGTTGGTATAACGCCCCGCTCTATCAATAGAAAACTTGCTACCCTTCGAACATATTTTAAGTTTTTGAAGAAAAGGGCTATAGTAGATATCGATCATTTTCAAAAACTCAATTCTCTCAAAACTAGGAAAAGCCTTCCTGTTTTCGTTCAGGAAGAGAGCATGAGCGCTCTTTTGGACGAATTCCCGTTTGAAGACAGCTTCTCCGGATGGAGAGACAGGCTTGTGCTCGAGTTGCTGTATGCTACAGGCATCCGACTTTCGGAATTGCTCAATTTGCACGAACGAGACATCAATAAGTTTGAACGCACGATAAAGGTTCTCGGTAAGCGTAACAAAGAGCGTATTATCCCTTTTCCTAAAAACTTAGGATTAATCATTGAAAATTACCTCAATTGGAAAAATAAGGATTTTGACCATAACAGCAGCCTTCCTTTAATCGTTACAGATAAAGGAAGGCCCGGCTATCCTATGTTTATATACCGGATCGTGAACAAGTACCTTAATCTAATTCCATCGATTGATAAAAAAAGCCCACATGTGCTTAGGCATACCTATGCCACACATTTGCTCGACAAGGGCGCTGACCTAAATGCTATCAAGGCACTCCTTGGGCATTCGAGTTTGGCCGCAACACAGGTCTATACTCACAATTCGTTGGAGAGGTTAAAGGCTGTTTTCGACCAGGCCCATCCTAAAGCTTAAGTTTAACTTTAAAATTTACGACCTATGAAGTTACAAATGCATTCCATCCGATTCGATGCTGACCAGAAGTTGCTCGATTTTATTCAAAAAAAGGTGGACAAATTGGAAACCTTTTATGATCGGTTTATAGATGGCGAGATCTTTCTCAAAATAGATAAAGCAGATACTAATGAAAATAAAATCGTAGAGGTAAAGTTGAATGTGCCGGGCAGTCAACTGTTTGCCAAAGGTCAGAGCACCTCATTCGAAGCTGCGGCAGATCTGGCTGTAGAAGCGATAAGACGCCAGATCTTTAAATTAAAGGATAAGCAACTCGCACATTAGAATAGCAGTATACAATTTACTTATAACACAAAAAAGGCACTTGAGAAAGTGCCTTTTTTGTGTTATAAGTTCAGCTGATTTTACAATCCGAAAGCTTCTTTAATTTTGTCTACATAGTCTAGTTTTTCCCAGGTAAAGAACTCAAATGTACGGTTCTCTTTTTTATGTATTACTTCTTTTGCGTTGCCGTTGGTTGTGGTCTCCAAATATGAAACCTCGACCTCTTTCTTGTAAGGCGCCCTTCCCATATGACCATATGCAGCAGTATCTGAGAATATGGGATTCCTCAATCCCAATCGTTCGATAATGGCTTTTGGCCTCATATCAAATATTGCTTCGATCTTTTTAGCTATTTCGGCATCGCTCATGCCTATTTTTGACTTTCCATAAGTATTTATGTTGAGTGACACCGGATTGGCGACCCCTATAGCATAAGCTACTTGTACCAATACTTCCTCAGATATGCCGGCAGCTACCATATTTTTGGCTATGTGCCGGGCCGCATAAGCTGCGCTGCGATCTACTTTAGTGGCATCTTTTCCCGAAAATGCACCTCCACCATGAGCTCCCTTTCCTCCGTAAGTATCTACAATGATCTTTCTTCCTGTAAGGCCGGCGTCTCCATGCGGGCCTCCGATAACAAATTTACCTGTAGGGTTGATATGGAAAATAGTGTCCTTAAGGAGCTCGTTAGGTATTACCTTCTTGATCACATGTTCTATTACATCTCGTTCTATTTTTTCTAGCATGGCCTTATCGGCTTGCTTAATTGCTGCTGGCGAGTCATTCTCGGGTTTTATAAACTCATCGTGTTGGGTAGAGACGACTACAGTATGTACATATTGTGGTTTGTCATCATCTCCATATGCAACAGTTACTTGTGCTTTAGCATCGGGTCTTAAGTATGGCATTAGCTCTCGACGGTTTTTACGAATGTCGGCAAGTTCTTGTACTAGCCTGTGTGAGTAGGCCAAAGCCATGGGCAGATATTCGGAAGTTTCCTTTGTAGCATAGCCAAACATCATGCCTTGGTCGCCTGCACCTTGTTCTTTGCCTTCGCCTTCATCTACTCCTTGAGCAATATCAGGGGACTGACTGTGTAATGTCACCATCACTCCGCATGATTCCGCATCGAATTTGTAATCGTTATTGGTATAGCCGATCTTCTTTATGGTAGCTCTTACGATATCTGGAATCTCGACATAGGCATTGGTGGTCACTTCGCCTCCCACTACTACTAGCCCAGTAGTAACGAAAGTTTCACAGGCCACTCTTGAACCAGGGTCCTGAGAGAGCATCGCATCTAAAATAGCATCACTGATTTGGTCCGATATTTTGTCAGGATGACCTTCAGAGACAGATTCAGAAGTAAATAAATATGCCATAATATGTTGGAAAGGTGATTAGTTGATTGATAAGCAAATTTATATCAAAAAAGACTTAAAATAAAACTAACTTATGGAAAGAAGAGCAGCAAGGCTGAAAGGTGCTCGATCTGCTTATACAGACTTATATGAGAAGAATCTTATCTATAGCAAAGAGTAGAAATAAGAAATGCCGCCTTTTTAGGGGCGGCATCTCTTACTCAACCAAAACATTAAAAAATCTATCAACTATGAATAATTAATTACCTATACATCTTAAAGGCAAAAAAGTAAAGAAGAGTTCCAAATGAAAAAAGTATTCTTTCATATCCTCCGAAAACATTCTTATTTCAGGCTTGTACTCTAAATGTATAAATCATCTTTTAACTTAAAAACGGGGTATATTTGCGTTTAAATACATTCTTTCTCCCTTAACAATTTAAATATGGTAGGCCTAGATAAATTATCAGTATATATACCCATCACTAATAAGCCACGCATAGTAATAGTAGGCGGCGGTTTTGCAGGGATCCATTTGGCCAAGGGCTTAAGGGACAAAGATATTCAGGTGGTGATGTTGGACAGGCATAACTACCATACCTTCCAACCATTGCTGTATCAAGTGGCTACCGCTGGTCTCGAGCCTGATTCTATCGCAGGGCCTTTAAGAAAGACGGTGAAGATGCAGGATAACTTTTATTTCCGGATGGCTAAGGTGACTCGGATTAATCCTGAAAGAAAGACTATTTCCACCATTGTTGGTGAACTGCATTATGATTATTTGGTATTGGCATGTGGTACAATCACTAATTTTTTTGGAAACAAAGACATCGAAGAACTTTCATTTCCGATAAAACAAATACCACAGTCATTGGATCTGCGTACCCATATTCTTCAGAACTTCGAAAAAGCAGTGATGACAGGTGAGGGGCCGGATATGGAAGCACTCATGAATTTCGTAATTGTAGGAGGTGGACCCACAGGAGTAGAAGTTGCTGGCGCACTTTCCGAATTGCGGAGGAACGTGTTGCCGAAAGATTATCCTGAGCTTGATTTCAACAACATGAAGATATATTTGGTGGAAGGATTGGACAGGTTGCTTAATGGTATGTCTGAGAAATCAGGTAAAAAAGCCGAAAAGTACCTCAAACACTTTGGGGTGGAGGTAAGGTTAGGAAAGATTGTAGAGTCTTATGATGGGAAGAAGGTTTATTTTAACGATGGCAGTACCATCAAGAGTGAGACCTTAATTTGGGCAGCAGGAGTGAAGGGAAATGCCTTAGAGGGCATTAACGAAGATGCATTAGAAAGAAATAGATTTTTGGTGGATCGCTTTAACCGTGTGAAAGGATATGAAGATATTTTTGCGGTAGGAGATGTTGCACTCATGGTGACGGAGAAGTATCCTAAGGGACATCCTCAGCTAGCACCAGTGGCAATACAACAAGGGAAGCTGTTAGCCAAAAATTTGCGACGATTGATTTCCCATAAAGAGATGAGGCCTTTTGAATACCTCGATAAAGGCTCGATGGCTACGGTGGGAAGAAATAAGGCTATAGTTGATTTGCCTACAGGACAACAAGTAAGTGGCTTTTTTGCTTGGGTGATATGGATGTTTGTTCATTTGATTTCTATCATTGGCTTCAGAAATAAACTTGTAGTTTTTAGTAACTGGGTCTGGAATTATTTTACTTACGATAGAGGTATGCGCTTAATTATCCGTCCATTTATAAAGCAGGAAAATAAGTATTTCAATATGAATGAGAAGACGAGTGTAAAGTGATCGAAAATCATTGAAGGAAAATTGACTGCTGACAATCCACAAGGGCGCACTTAAATGTGATGGCGAATAGTCACATGCAGCATAGATTTTAATAAATACAGCCTTTGTTTATATTGCCATGTCAAAATAGTAAGTTAAACCATCGCATGACCTATTAGGCTATGAAAAATTATTGGAATCGTTACCTTGCTGGATTGTTTTTTATTGCCTTGGGCATGTATGCATATTTTGAAAGTCATGACATCCCGGAGACTTTCTTATATGGATCGTTAGGGATTGCATTTAGTTTGATGGGGTTTGTGGGTCAGAATCCTAGCCATCCACAGCTGAAGCTTCTAAATGCTATTTCTTGGGTGCTTATATGTATTGCGGGACTTTCATTTTTATACGTCCTCACTATTCCTTAAGGTATTGATTAGATATACTTTTCAAAATTTTCCTCCTGAGACCAAAACTCTCTGCACATATTCCTGTGATTCTCCATAAAATCCTTGTCCTTCTTAAGTTCTCTCCAATCTCCATATCCCAAGGTCTCACAAAGTTTGTAAAAGGCATCTCCTTGTCCTTTGTTAGACCTCTCTTGTACCATGGCACTCAATAAAGGACGTCCCTGCTCGTGTTCTTTGATTGAGATCTCGGCGAGAATCTCCCCTAACATGGCCTTTTCGTGGGAGATATCTACATTTAAGCCAAGTTCTGCTTCAGTAATCAAACGTTGATAGGTTACTGGGTTGGAGTTGGTCCTGGCATACTGGATGAGCCTGTTGCGTACTCTAATATTCATATTGCTGGAAAAGTATAATCTGTCGAGATTCTTATTTAGGACCTCAATTCTGGGTGAAATTATGAAATAATTTTGAATTATATAAACCTGGCAATTTAACCAATCTTTATATATTGCATTTCGTAAATGCAATTGTCACAAATCTTTACCGACAAATACAAATGTACTTTTTATGAAAACAAGATGTGGATGGGTGGCCAATACCTTTCAAGCTTATATTGATTATCATGACAAAGAATGGGGAGTGCCTGTCCACGACGACAAAATACATTTTGAGTTTCTCACACTTGAAAGTGCACAGGCAGGACTAAGCTGGAGTACTATCTTGAAAAAAAGAAAAGGCTATAAAGAAGCATTTGCAGGGTTTGATCCTGTTAAAGTAGCGCAGTTTACCGAGGCAAGTGTTGAGGAGCTATTGCAAAATAAAGAGATCGTTAGAAATAAACTTAAAATTAGAGCGGCAATCAACAATGCGAAAAGATTTCTGGAAGTTCAAAAAGAGTTTGGTTCTTTTGACCGTTACATTTGGACATTTGTAAATAACAGCCCAAAAATCAATGCATGGCAAGACACTAACCAAGTGCCCTCTACTAGCTCAGAGTCGGATGCACTCAGCAAAGATTTGAAAAAAAGAGGTTTTAAGTTTGTAGGTAGTACAATCATGTATGCTCATATGCAAGCTGTAGGCCTGGTCAACGACCATACTAAAGAATGTTTTCGGTATAAGGAGATATTGGAAATGTACTGATTTTAGGGCGCAAAGTTGTTATAATGCCCTTATGACTATCTTACGACTCAATCTTATACTCCACATGCCCATAAAGTCACCTTGTTTGTGCCCCATCTGTATATCGGGGTGCTTATTTTTGAGATATATTTCATCGGCTTCGAGAAGGTCTTTGCCGACTTCTCCATGACATCGCAGGCATGTATTTTCACTAAGAAGGATGGGTCTTGTATATAGGAAGTACTCGTCTTCTACTACTTGAATATTATCCTCAACTCTGAGGCCTTGCTCAATATTGTACAGATATGCGTCCAAAATCATGCCTTCCATAGTGTTAGGCGCATTGTATTGACTTGCGATTCGTTGCACCTGAATATCTTCTTTTTGAGTAAGGGAATCGCTTATCGCTAGTATTGCGTCTTTATAATGAACGAGCAGTGCCATGGTCGAATCATTTGAACGGAGGGATTCACTAATAAGGCTTTCGGCAACATCTGCAATACGAGCGCCCTGTTGGTAAGCAGCATTAGAGATTTCCGCTGCTGTCGCCCTTTTTAGTTCCCTGCTTTTTAGCTCCTCTTGAAAGGCTTTATTGTTACGCTGGTTAGTGCCTTGCTCGTTACAAGCAAGTGTTAGGAAAACAAGCAATAAAAGATGAGGAACGGATGACAGGCGCATTGTTATTAGATTTTGCTGTTCTACAAAAATAGGTTCCATCGGTAATTATTGAAAGGTTTTCAATCTTTTTCAGCACCTTGCAAAGGTTATCCTTTTGCTCGACGAATAATATCCGGTAAAAAATCATTTTCTTATAAACAAAAAAGGCAACCTGCCAATTATACAGGTTGCCTTTTGATACTGATGTTTTATTAGTTATATGACTGCTACTTCAGTTATCTCGGTAGCAAACACCAGGAATTTATTGCTTCCCTTTTGAGCGTCATAAATTCTACCGGCTGATATTTTTAACACTACATCTTTCTTCTTTTTATTGGTGACAGTAAACAACCCTGACCAAGGATTGCCTGCAGTTACTCTTTCTTTAAATTCATTAAGCGATTCTTTAGAAGTTACCAAGGCGTCCAATGGGTTGCCTAACAACTCGTCGCTAGTGTACTTAAGGATGTCAGTAGCTTTAGGGTTAGAAGAGGTTATCCTAAAATCGCCATCCAATTCTACTACCATATTAGTGGCATACATTATGTTTTCCTTCTCTTCTCTGTCACGTTGAGCTCTTTCCATTTCTTCCTGTGTCGCCTGTAGTTCTTCCATGTTCTGACGCATTTCCTCCTCTTGCGACCTCATCTCTTCAGTCATCTCAGTCGACTCTTGTAGCAAGCGGTGGGTTCTTTCATTGATTTTCACAGAAGATATTGTAGAGGCAATACTTTCTCCAATCTTTTCAACAAATTCTTTCTCAAAATCACTGATTTCATCAAAAGATGCAAGTTCTATTACACCGTATATTTCATCATTAACCTTCAAAGGCACAATCAAAATACTTGTTGGGTTGGCTTCACCCAATCCAGAAGTGATTTTGATATAGTCTTCTGGTACATCTGTGATATAAACAGTATCCTTTTCTAGCCAAGCCTGTCCTGCGAGGCCATCTCCCTTGTAAATTTTTTGGTCAATGTACTTCTTTTTGTCCCAGGCATAGCAAGCTGTAAGCTTTAGATAAGCGTCTTCTTCCTTTTCATCGTCCTCTACTATATAGAGTCCACCTTGGTTGGCTTTGAGGTATTTTACGATATTGGATATGATCTCATCAGATAAGCGCTCAATATTGTCGTTGTTCTTTCTGAGTATTTCGCCAAACCTCGCCATTCCTTCAGTGGCCCAGTTCCTCTTCTTATCCTCTTCTGCTACCTTTTTCAGGTTGTTACGCATACCCAACAACGAGTTGCCTAGAACATCTTCTTCACTTAGAGGACTGTATTCAGCATCGTATTGACCATTTCCTATGTTCTCGGCAAAGGCAGAGGTGGAACGAAGCCCTGAAACCAAATTGTCAACCGCCATGGCCATCTCTCCAATTTCGTCACCGCTGTATTTTCGCTTCTCATCGTTTGGTAGGATACCATTACCTAATTTTACGATCGTTTCCTTTATTTTCTTAATAGGTACAGTAATGGATCTAGCCAAGAAGAATGCGCCCAAAAGGCCGATACCAATCGTGAAAGCACCTAAGGCAAGAATAGTTATCCGTAGTTCTTCAAAAGAATTGATAAGGCTGGCTTGCCCTATATTCGCTTCTTCTTGTTTGATAGCAGTAATTCTGTTTAGCTGCTCAGTGAGGCTTCTGGTCGCAGGAAGAACCTCCATGTCTAGCTTATCACGGACTTCCATTACCAAGAAAGGGTCGTCATAATCTTCGTATGTCACCAATTGGCTCATGATATCCTTTTCTGTGCGCAATAAGTCATCGAAAGTTATAAATATGGAGTCGATGGCCCATTGTTGTTCTTGAGTCCAATCCTGCTTTAGGATATTCAGCTCCTCCTTAAGTTGCGGATATTCGATTTCATGCAAGGTTTTTAAAGCTTCTTTATCATCAACGTTACTCTGAAGATAAACCCAGTTAGTGATAAACATCTTAGACTCGGTAGCCATTAGAGTAAGTTCATTGAGGGCATCTACAGATGGCTTTATCACAGATTCATTCTCCTCAATGATTGTCTGGCTGATATTTAAGGTATAAATGCTGAAAAGTGCATTCAACCCAAATATGAAAATCAGCAATAAGAACCCGCCTAAAATTTTATTACCAATGGTAAGCTTTATTTTTTTCATCACACAGAAATAATTTTCAACAGATATTTTATATCACAATAGCCAGACTGGTAAGCTCGGTCGAAACTTTGAGTTGTGCTTTTTCCGTCGCACCTCGATTAAGCTCGAATCTTTGCTTCCCATCCACGGTAATAAAGTTAATGTTACTGCCTTTGGCTCCTAGTCCATTCTTTTCAGTCATTATGAGCGTGGCCTGACCAGCAGTTTTGGCTAAAGCAGCTTCAAGGTCATTGCTGTATCGCTCAGGAATAAATAGCATATGGCACTTAGAGATATCCGCCACTGAGCTGAATCTTTTTACAACCATTGATCTGGTGCCAATTTTGCGCTCTGCAGCCAACTTCTCTAAGCTCGCTACGATTGGAGAGTTCCCGAGGACGCCAATGATAAAATCCCCGCTTTGTTCACTAGAAGGCCACTGGATATACTTGGTAAAATTGTAGATAAATACCGAATGTATCCGGTAATCCTGTGATTTGGCCGTAAAGGGAATAACTGATATAATCAGTAAACCAAAGATAATTTTAGAGATTTTCATAGTGTTATAATTTGTTCAAAATTTTGCCCTGACAATTAGTGTGTTGAGTTCCTAGAACAATGAACTAGTTGTTGGTTAAGTGAAAAGAACCTTTAATAAAGTGACATTTTAGACAACATATAAGAACAAAAGTATAATATATGGGGTACGATTCTTGGACATTTTCCTTCAAAACAATACACTCACAATGTATTGGGCATTTATGTAAATTTTCCTTGGAGGAGATTTTTGGGAGGCTTTACACAGAAAGTCATTGCATTTGTTAATTTTGCAACATAAACGCAAAAGTTATGATTGATAAATTAGAGGCAATTAAAGCAAGGTTTGAAGAAGTTAGCCAATTGATTGTACAGCCAGACGCAATGTCTGACATGAAAAAATACACGCAGCTTAGTAAAGAGTATAAGGACCTTGAGAAGATTGTCAGTAGATATAAGATTTATAAGAACACTATAGAGAATATCGCGAGCGCTAAGGAACTCTTGAATGTAGAAAAAGATCCTGAGTTTAGGGAAATGGCAAAGATGGAGCTGGAAGAGCTTCAGGAAAAAGAAGAGGAGCTTGAAGAGGAGCTTAAGAAATTGCTCATACCGAAAGACCCTAATGATAGCAAAAACGTGATTCTTGAGATAAGGGCAGGCACAGGAGGCGATGAAGCAGCTATCTTTGCTGGTGACTTATTCCGCATGTACCAGCGCTTTGCTGAAAATCAAGGGTGGAAACTATCGGTGCTGGATCTTACTGAAGGAACATCTGGGGGATACAAAGAAATCATTAGTACTATATCAGGGGAGGATGTGTATGGAATGATGAAGTTTGAATCTGGAGTGCATAGGGTACAACGTGTACCTGCTACTGAGACTCAGGGCAGGGTACATACTTCAGCCGCTTCCGTGGCCGTGCTGCCCGAAATGGAAGAGGTAGAAGTTGAAGTAGACATGAATGATGTTAGGAAGGACACTTTTTGCTCCTCTGGACCTGGTGGACAGTCAGTAAACACCACTTACTCGGCTGTTAGGCTTACCCATATTCCCTCGGGTATTGTTGTTTCTTGCCAAGATGAAAAATCTCAAATAAAGAATTTTGAAAAAGCACTTAAAGTATTACGGTCCAGATTGTATGAGATAGAGCTCCAAAAGCATAATGATGAGGTTGGTGCTCAACGGAAATCTATGGTGGGAAGCGGTGATCGGTCTGATAAAATCCGAACTTATAATTATCCGCAAGGCAGGGTAACAGACCATCGAATTGGCTATTCTGTACACAATCTACCAGTGGTAATGGACGGTGAGATAGGGGATTTTATAGAAAGGCTTAGAATCGCTGAAAATAGCACCAAGTTGCAAGGTGGAAATGCACTAGAATAAATGATGTATCTTGCCTTGTTATGAATTCAGCTTCAAGCACCATACCTGCATTTTTAAAATACCTATTGCTATGCAGTATGTCTTTGTCGTTGGGGAGCATCTTATCATGTGTGCCTGAAGAAGAAAGGGTGAACAGTGACCCGAGGTTGAAGCTGAGTTTTTCAACTGACACGGTTCAGTTTGATACGGTATTTTCTGGTAGTGCAGAGCAGGTAAGGAATATCACTAAAAGGCTCATGATCTATAACAGGAATGAAAGGGCCTTAGAAATAACTTCTATTTTTTTGAATAAAGGTAATGCCTCACCTTACAGCCTCATCGTAAATGGTCAAGACTGGAAATCACAGTCCAAGCATCTCCTCTTGGGAGGAGATAGCTTGTTGGTTTTAGTAAATTTACATGTTCTGCCGGCAGGTAATAGAAAGCCCTTTCTAGTGAACGACGCTGTCGTAATAGAAGTAAACGGGAATATACAAGAAGTGAAGTTACGAGCTTACGGCCTCGATGCCATTTACATTCCCAAAGGCACCTTGCAATGCAATCAGGTCTGGACGGGGGATACACCGTACCTTATCCAAGATACTGTATGGGTAGGAGCAGATTGTAAGCTCACTATAGAAAAAGGAACCAAGTTGTTCTTCAATAACCAAGCTGCCCTAATGATAGAAGGTACCCTAAAAGTACTGGGGAATCCAGATGAGAGGGTAACTTTTAGCAACTCAAGATTGGATATAAAAAACGGTGCAGGGCTTTGGGCTGGGATACACTTGCTGCCTGGAAGCACGGATAATGAAATATATTTCGCCGTAATCAGAAATGCAACCTCGGGAGTAATCCTGAACACTCAAGACATGGATACCCTGCCAGACCTTATCATAGGGAATTCAAAGATTGAAAACATGGCACGGTATGGCATCTATGCGCTGAATAGCGACTTATATGTTTATAATTCCTTAATTAATACCGCTTATGAAAACGTGGTAAAACATGAGGGTGGAGGTAATTATACTTATGAGCATTGCACATTGGTGAACTATTCCATATTAGGTTTTAATGTTCAACAGCCTAGTGTTGCATTTTCCGACAAAGTAATCGTCGGTGGCGTTACAGAGCACAATCCTCTGAAAGTGAAATTATATAACAATATAATATGGAGTGGTAGCAGTTTGCCTTATTTAAGCGATTTAAGTTTTTACGTAGAGGGAGAAAATTATCTATTGGACCATGCTCATAATCTCATTAGGAGTACAGATGCAAGCCAAGCTGTGAATAATAATATGATCAATACTTTGCCTGATTTTCCCAAATTCGTCAAGATTTCTGCTTACGACTATCGGCTAGATGTTTCGTCGCCTGCAATAGACAGCGGCACTCCTTTAGGTCTAAGCATAGATCTCGAAGGGAGTGAGCGGGATGACAATCCTGATATAGGAGCTTATGAGTATTTAAAATAGTGAAGGTTACTTTCTACTAGTAAGTTTCATTGTTACATCTTCTGCTATCCAAGAATCTAAAAAAAACTGCATCTGAGATATTTTCCTTATGTTTACGGCAATCGTTATATGGAAATTTTGATGATACATGACGGGATTTACTTCATGCTCTCCTTCTCAAATTGCCATTAAGGTTTCCTTGAAAGCAGAAAGATTGATTAAAAAGGGTCACCCATGGATCTTTGAGGATAGTATTATTAAGCTGAACAAGCAGGGTAAGCCTGGTGACCTTTGCGTGTTATTTGATCAACGGCGTAATAAAATATTTGCTATCGGGCTTTATGACCCAGATTCCCCTATACGCATCAAAATAATTGCCAATAGTGGCCCCCAAAAGATTGATGCTGAATTTTTTGCAAATAAGATCACCAATGCCTTTAGTTTAAGAAAACCATTACTGGCAACACAAACAAATAGCTATCGGCTTATACATGGAGAAAATGATGGGTTGCCAGGTTTTGTGGCTGATATATATGCCAATGTACTGGTAGTGAAACTCTACAGTGCCATCTGGTTTCCATATCTGGAAACATTAATCAGGATACTCATTAGTGTATCTCATTGCCAAACAGTTGTGCTTAGGTTGAGCCGGAAGCTTCAAAAGGAAAGTCAGCTAGGGCTGGCAGATGGACAGGTTCTTTATGGAAAACTTGAGAATGAAATCGTGCATTTTTGGGAGCACGGTGTACACTTTTCAGCAGATGTCGTGCGAGGGCATAAGACTGGGTATTTTTTGGACCACCGGCATAACCGGAAAAAAGTAGGGAATAAGTCTTATGGTAAAACGGTCTTAGATGTTTTTGCTTATGCAGGTGGGTTTACGGTGCATGCGCTTGCGGGTGGTGCTACTAAAGTGACTAGCTTGGATATAAGTGCACATGCGCTCAAGATGGCGCAACAAAACGCCAAGCTCAATGATTTTAAAGGACTTCACAAAATAGTGGAAGATGATGCTTTTAGAGCGTTGAATAGAAAGATAAGCGAAAAGAGAGCATTCGATATGGTAGTGATCGACCCTCCTTCCTTTGCTAAAAGTAAGAAGGAAGTAGAGCAGGCTAAGAAGAAATATGCGCAACTAGCATCATTGGGAATACAACTTACCCATAAAGGGGGGACCTTAGTTTTAGCTTCATGTTCTACGAGAGTAGATGCAGAAAGCTTTTTCGCCACCCATGAGGATGCGGCTTTGGTTTCAAACAAAAGAATAGAACGGTTTAAAACTACTTTTCACGATATCGACCATCCTATAGGTTTTCAAGAAGGAGCTTATCTGAAATGTGCGTATTATAAAGTGTCATAATGCGCACTTGTAGGCTTTCTTTATGTCTAAAAACAAAGTCTCAGGTGCGTCAGATACTAGGTGGCAAATTGAAGATGTATTTTTAGTAATAAAGTGATCTTACTATAAAAAGGCCCTCCGAATATGATTATCGGAGGGCCTGAAAATTATTTGTGATGCTAGTGCTTACCTTTTGAATAAATCCTTTAACTTATCCTTAGCCTCTTCTTCCAATTTCTTTTTCTGTTTTTCGGCTTCTTCCCGCGCCTTCTCTTCAGCTTCCTTTCTTCGCTTTTCAAGCTCCTCTTTGGCCTCTTGTGCTTTTTTGTCTACTTCTTCTTTGGCTTTATCTACTTCTGCCTGAACTGCTTCACGCACTTCTTCTTTAACGGCTTCAGAAGCCTGTCTTGCTACTCCGCCTTCTACATCGCTGCTGGCTAGGCCGATTTTTGGATCGTCGTAGGTGCCACCTACCCCAAAGGCTAGTTTGATAGTAGACGATTCTGTTGCTTGCTTTCCAGTAAGAGAAGCAAGGGCATTGTTTACCGCAGAACCCACGGCTCCGGCTGGAATGTTCATGTTTACTGTATAATCCAAGCTTCCATCTATGCCGTTGCTACC
>SMEH01000292.1_pt1 | contig 15838 bp, 15 predicted proteins | sample 2456361 | NCBI WGS metagenome assembly SMEH01 (sample SAMN10132587, study PRJNA489261) | soil metagenome | isolation source: day1 control-loamy sand soil ammended | place: USA | reverse complement strand
AAAAAAGATGGAATTCCTTTTTTCGAATATTCGATTAGAGCATTAGAAAAACATTGTCAATCCCTTGTGATTGTTACAAATCCACATATTAAAGAACAATTTGAAAAAGCAATAGTAAATGAAACCATTCGAATCATCAACGATGAAATAGAGTTTCGAGGACAGGGCCCTTTAAGCGGTATTTATACAGCGATGGAACATTGTCCGGCTGAATGGTATATGGTGTCACCAATCGATGTTCCATTTATTCAACCAAATATCTTTGAAATCCTTCTTCGGCACATAAGTGATCAGTATGAAGTGATTGTCCCGATTGTATGTGAAAAAATTCAACCGTTGCTAGCGCTGTACCATTATTCTTTAAAAGAAGAAATGAAAAGAAATTTACAAATGAATCAAAATTCGCTAATCGAATTTTTAGTGAACCAAAGGATGAAATATATTTTCATTGAATGTGATCATTATTTTATAAACATAAATAGTCAAGAAGATTATAAAAAGTTTATTCAAGCAAATTAAGGGGGAAACGCTATGGCCCATTATCAATCAGAAAAACATCCGATAGGCTGTGCGGTAATTACCGTAAGCGATACACGAGTTAAAGATACAGATAAAAGCGGTAGACACATCGTAGAAACATTGCAACAGCATCAACATAAAGTTATTAAATACGAAATTATTTCTGATGAAAAGACAGCCATTCAGTCAACTCTACTTAAAGCCGTTAATGATAACAATATTGAAGCTGTGATATTTAATGGAGGAACAGGTATTTCACAACGAGATGTAACGATTGAATCCATAAAGCCATTTTTTACAAAAGAATTGCCTGGATTTGGTGAAATTTTTCGATACTTAAGTTATAGAGATGATATTGGGTCAAAAAGTATTTTATCAAGAGCTGTTTCAGGTGTTGTAAATAATCGAATCGTATTTGCGATCCCAGGTTCTACAGGTGCTGTAAAGTTGGCAATGGAAAAATTAATTCTCCCAGAGCTTCACCATATTGTAACAGAAATCTATAAAGATTTTAACAAAAGGTGATATGTAGTGAATAAGTTATTCTTCTGCACATTCCTTTTTCTGGCTACCATTTTAAGTGGCTGTGAAACCACCGGTGAAGCAAGTAGCGGAAATATTCATATGACCGTTTCAGCAGCTGCCAGTATGACAGGTAGTTTACTAGAGATAAAGGAAAAATTTCAATCGGAATATCCACATGTAAAAATTCATTATAACTTGGGTGGGACTGGAACCCTTCGAAAACAAATTGAACAAGGCGCTGGTATAGATCTATTCTTTTCCGCTTCAGAAAAGGATTATAATTTGTTAAAGGAAAAAGGATTAGTTGAAAAAGGTGAAGTACTTTTCCAAAATGAACTAGTCGTTATTCAACCGAGTAAAGGAAAGTATCAAACATTTCAGGAGTTTATTAAAGGAAAAGGAAAACTCGCTATCGGAACACCAGAAGCAGTACCGGCTGGAACCTATGCTTATCAAGCATTAAATACAATGGGGGTCCTTGAAGGATTGGATAATCGAATCGTTTTCACAAAGGATGTGCGTCAAGTATTAACTTTTGTCCAGGAAAAAGCTGTAGATATGGGAATTGTTTATGCGAGCGATGTTGTTTGTGAGAAGGATATGAAAATAGTTGAAAGGATTAAACCAGAGCATTATGAACCGATTAACTACTATATTGCTGTGATAAAAGGCGATCATACAATCGAAAAGAAAGAAGTAATGGAGAAATTTTATCAATTTGTTATGAGTGAAGATGGAATGAGTATTTTTGAGGATTATGGTTTTATGGTGAATTAAATAGGCGCTTCAATTAAATTAGAAATAGCTATGTTAGGTTAGATGCTCTCAAAGCTATTTCGACGATAAAAGAGTAAGGTCCATGAGAAGAGCTTTCGAGGACATTTCTTCGAGAAAATATGTTTCCGAGAAGGCGTCTCGAAGACTTTGTCCAAAACTTTTATAAAAAAGTCTACGAAGAGTGTACTCAACGACGGTACAACCTAAATTCACATACAATATGTATAATGATCTAAAAAATAGGTGGTTTATTTTATGGGATTTTCATGGCACCCGGTACAACTAACGATCTTTGTTTCAGCATGTGCGACGATGATTACATTTTTCATTGGTTTGATTGCCGCTTATATTATGGTGAAAAAAAATATAAAAGGAAAAGCAATTATTGAAACGTTATTCTTTTTACCGCTTGTTTTACCACCGACTGTTATTGGTTTTTTGTTAATTGTTATCTTTGGTAATAATAGTACTATTGGACAAGTAATTGAAAAAATTTTCGGTCAAAGTCTGTTATTTACTGTTCCTGCTGCTATTATTGCTTCCGTGGTCGTTTCTTTTCCATTAATGTATCAATCAATTAAGACAGGATTTTTATCTGTCAATCCAAATATTATTGAGGCGGCGAGAGATTTAGGTGCGACCAATCAGCAAATTCTACTAAAAATCATCATTCCTTTATCAAACAAGTCCATTATTACTGGGATCATTTTAAGTTTTACGAGATCATTTGGAGAATTTGGGGCTACGTTAATGTTTGCAGGAAATATTCCAGGTAAAACACAAACGATATCAACTGCAATATTCTTTGCAATTGAATCTGGTCAATCAGTCAATGCTTGGTATTATGTAGGAATAAGTATTTTATTTTCGTTTATTTTATTGTTTATTTCCAATCGGGTAAAAGTGAAGCAATAACACATTTGTTATTGCTTTACTCGTTTAAAATCTCCACTTTTACCTCCACTTTTTTCTAACAAATAGGTTGGTCCAATTACCATTGCTTTATCAACAGCTTTACACATATCATACACTGTTAGTGCTGTAACAGATGCAGCTGTTAATGCTTCCATCTCCACTCCTGTGCTTCCTTTCGTTTTCACTTCTGCTTCGATATGTAATTCATAAAGGTCATTTTCTCTTTGCTCCCAACGAAAGTTCAGATCAACTCCAGTAATTGGAATCGGATGACACATTGGGATTATATTAGAAGTTTGTTTAGCTCCCATTATGCCAGCAACTTGGGCAACTGCTAATACATCCCCCTTTTTATTTTTACCTCCGACAATATTATGATAAACTTCTTTATTCATTTGCACACTTGTACAGGCAACTGCACGTCTTACTGTTTCTTTTTTGTCTGAAATATCGACCATTTTGGCACGGCCATGTTCATTAAAGTGAGTAAATTCAGCCACATATATCACCTTTTCTTTTCTTGATATTCTTATTGTAATACATATTGTTTGTAAAAAAACGGCATTTCCCAATTTCACAAAATTGTAATATAAAAGTTATTTAGTAGAAATCATCTATTTTATTAGCAGCATTTTGAACAATACAATATTAAACTTCTATTATTAAATGCGTCGATTGAAGCCGCAAGATCGGGAGAACATGAAAAAGGGTTCGCAGTAATCGTACAGGAAATCCGTTCATTAGCAGAAGAAAAGATGTGATTATAATCACTCCTTTTCTGTGATGTCTATCACAACTCTGTCCTTCAAAGATAGTTAAACTAAAATTAGATTTAAGAAATCAATGGAGGGATAGTTATGGACATCCAGTTTACTGCAAAAATCTTTGCACCAGATATTGAACCTAGAGTACGTCATAAACAAATTTTTGAAACTTTTGATCGTTTGAATTCAGGTGAATTTATGGAGCTAACAAACGATCACGATCCTAAACCGTTATATTATCAATTTATGATGGAAAAAGAAGGTGAATTTTCTTGGGCGTACTTACAGGATGGTCCTGATCTTTGGCGTGTTGCCATCGGTAAAAAATAATAATTAATTTTTTTAGGATCAGTGAGAATCATGATGGATCCTTTTTAAAGTGTGATAAAAATTCTTTTCGTGATAAAATTGAGGTGGACAAAGGATATAAGAGAGTGGATCGCTTTGAATCGTATGTAAAAATGGAAAAAAATAAGACTGTCCTAAAGACAGTCTTATTACAGTTCATCTTTTTTCTTTAAAATTGCTGTATGTAATTTTCTAGGATTAAAGACATCATCTTCAACATCGACAACTTCATACTGGAAATTGTTTGGTCCAGCAACCGTTTCTCCGATTTTGTAGGAAACCAATTTTGGTATTTTTGAACTAATAATTAAATTGTCCTCGTTATCAAAAATATTTAATGTCAACTCTCGATTCTTTCTTGAATATACTGCTTTTATTACTTCGTGCACTTTCCTTTCTCCTTTTGTTGAAACTGTTATGAGTATAAATGTAAAATAACTTCAAAAATTCATCCTTTAGTTTGACGTTTCAAAGCATGTTTTCCTAAAAATGGGATATGACCAGTTTTTTCTACCACAACATTTTCATCATAAAAGAATTGTTCAGGTAAATATTATACTATAAAACCTTTGAATATGAATATATAAATCTTTATCTCCTATACAAAGTTTTTAGATTTAAAAAATTGTATTTCGTAATAAGAATGATCATACTTCATTAAAGCGATCTTACAATGCATATATTATTTTTCAATATGTAAATGTGTTAATCTTTGCAAAAAAAATCCAGGCTGCTTCTTTTGGAAAGGCGAAGTTTTTCTCTTGATTCCCACCTTCAAAAATTGCTCCGGATAGTTGGTGTTGTCTTTTCAAATTCTTATAATCCCAACCAATTGCAATTTTCCTAAGAAACTCGATTCGAATAATTCAATAATTCATCATTTCGTTAATAAATATATTAATCAGATTAAAAGAATGAAAGGTTTTACATGATGGTTTCAGGCGGTCCATGGAAGAAAAATGGTTAATAGATAAGACAAGGAAGGGGATATTACCAAAAACAATCCAGTGATTTTAATAAAATGATTCATCTATCTTTATAAGTGGTTGAAATAACAATCTGTCCGTCATTAAATTCTTTCGTATTATTTTTTCTACATTGGCGGACGAGCATCCAGTGCGCTTCAGTCCCCCGTTGCTATATTCTTGTGGGGGGCTTCGGCCCGTGCGCCTGACACTCACGCTTTTTAGCACTATTCCCATAGGAGTCGCCGCCAATGTAACTCAAAAAGTACTAATTGAATCTATTGTCAGGCTTTTAGACATTTAATTGATATCAATTGAATCTATAATTTGGTCATATATATTTAAGTTTTCTTCATAAGATGCTGATGCATAGGAGAATATATAGGCCGTATTGTCAACGATTATAATCCTTTGATTAACTTTAATTCCTGTCTGCTCAGTAATGACTTCTGTGAATTCAATTCCATTTGCATTTGTCTTCATAGAAACTTCTTCATATTCAATTCCATAGTTTGACGATGCGATCGAAATGTATTCTTCAGGTGTCATTTTCATTGGCAGTTGCTCTACTGCTGCGTTAATAATGATGGTTTGATCCGCATTAGCTATCTCAAAAGTCGGAAACAATTGACTTTCTGCTATTGTTTCTGAAAAAGTATTTGGATACATAAATGTAATAGCACCAACTTCCACAATCACTTGATTCCCATCTTCGGTTACATTAAACGTATAATCTTCATCCATATTATTGTCATGATGCTCAGTCTCTTCTTTATCGTTATTTAAATCATCTTCATTTGTAGAGTCATCGGTTTTATTCTCGATATCTTTGTTATTTTCTTGGTCGTCCGTTGCTTCATCTTCTTTATCATCGGTCTCTTCATTGTTTACATGTTCACTTTCGTTCTCTTCTATTTTTGATTCTTCATTTACGTCTTTGTTCGAGTCTCCATTGTTGCTACAGCCCACAAGTAAAATGACACCAAGGAAAATACTTGACAGTAAATACTTTAGATTCATGCTCTCCCCCACATTCTATGATGTTAAAATTTTTTGCCTTCAGTGAGGCCTCAATTTTAAATAGTATGCAAATTAAATGAGATGATGACAAAAAATTTAGAAATCAGTTCTATACGTGATGGATATAGTTTTTAAGTAAATATATTTAAGCAAATTTTTATAAAATATATTGACCAAACACTTTTATGTTGTTAATATATTTTTATTAAAATTTTATAATCGTATTAGTGATGAAGTTTGTGGGTAACACTACAAATGGAGCAGCTTCTGGAGAGACCGTTTTTCGGCGCCGAAGGATTCACAATCTCAGGCAAAAGGACAGAAGAGTAACTATGATTGGTTATTCTATTTGTTTATTGAGATTGGAGAACTCCAATCTTTTTTATTTTTATAGAAAAAATTTATATAGGAGCGGTTGTTATGGAAACAAAGCGTGCAGTCGTTAGTGTTGTTGGGAAAGATCAAATTGGTATTATTTCTCATGTTACATCGGTTTTAGCAAATAACAAAGTCAACATATTAGATATTAGTCAAACAATTTTACAGGATTTTTTTACAATGATGATGATTGTTGATGTAACAAACATTTCAAGTTTAGAGGATTTACAAGCTCAGTTAGATGAAGTTGGTAAAAAATTAGCACTTACGATTCATGTGCAAATGGAAGAGATTTTTCGTTCGATGCATCGGATTTAATGATATTAATGATAAGGAGTAAGGAAAATGGACATCACATTAAATGAAATGCTTGAAACAATTCGCATGGTACAAATGGAAAATCTGGATATTCGAACGGTTACGATGGGAATTAGCTTGAAAGATTGTGCTGATGCAGATTTCAATAAAATGAAGGATCGCATATACGGGAAAATTACTCACTATGCAGGTCAATTAAAGAGTGTTGCTGAACAAGTAGAAAAAGAGTATGGCATCCCGATTATAAATAAACGGATTTCAGTAACACCGATTGCAGAAATTTTAGGTGATCGTTCTGTAAGTGAAGCGGTCGAAATCGCTAAAACCTTAGATCGAGCGGCTAAGGATTTAGACGTTGATTTTCTTGGTGGATTCTCAGCACTCGTACATAAAGGAATGACAAAGGCAGATGCAACATTAATAGAAGCAATTCCAGAAGCCTTAACTGTTACGGATCGGGTTTGTTCTTCTGTATCGATTGGGAATACGAAGGCTGGTATCAATATGGATGCAGTCCGTAAAATGGGCGAAATAATTAAAGAAGCAGCTGAAAAAACAAAAGAACAAAATGGTATTGCTTGTGCAAAGTTAGTTGTCTTTTGTAATCCAGTTGAAGATAATCCATTTATGGCTGGTGCTTTTCACGGTGCAGGCGAGGGAGAAGTCGTCTTAAACGTAGGGGTTAGTGGTCCAGGCGTTGTCCTTAATGCATTGAAACGACATCCAGATGCTGATCTTGGTGAAGTTTCCGAAGTAATTAAAAAAACTGCCTTCAAAATAACTCGTGCAGGTGAATTAATCGGCCGGGTTGTGGCAAAACGTCTTGGCGTTCCGTTTGGAATTATGGATTTGTCCCTTGCACCTACCAATGCAATGAATGATAGTGTGGCAGAAATTTTAGAAGAAATGGGCTTAGAACGAGTTGGTACCCATGGCACAATCGCAGCACTTGCTTTAATGAACGATGCTGTAAAAAAAGGTGGCGCGATGGCAAGTTCCTATGTTGGTGGTTTAAGTGGTGCATTTATTCCGGTAAGTGAGGATAACGGGATGATACGTGGTGTACAAGAAGGTGCGTTGACATTATCTAAGTTAGAAGCAATGACTTGCGTATGTTCTGTAGGATTGGACATGATTGCTGTTACCGGTGATGCTTCAGCTGAAACATTATCTGCCATTATTGCTGACGAAGCTGCTATCGGAATGATCAATAAGAAAACGACCGCTGTTCGTATTATCCCTGTGCCAGGTAAGAAAGCGGGAGAGATGGTAGAATTTGGTGGCTTATTAGGGCGTGCACCAATTATGGAAGTGAATCAATATAATTCAGTGAAATTTATTCAACGTGGCGGCCGAATTCCAGCACCTATACAAGCATTAAGTAATTAAAAAAGTTTTTGGGGATTTTTGATAGGTACGTTGATGAACGTACATCCAGTGGCACAGCTTCAGCTACCTCAAGCGCGCAAAGGCGTTTGAGGGCTGAGGCTCGTGTGCCTTAAGCTTACACTTTGGATACAAAAGCTTTTACTGTTCCTGCTGGAGTCGTCGCCTTTCTTCAAAAATCGCTTTTTATAACTTATGTGACAGCCCGTTTAGCTTTTACCCCGTTTGGACATAATGTTTCTTTGCTATTTCTTGTATGGTGGTCATTTGTTGAATATCAATATTACCTCCACTCACAATCACTCCACATTGTTTTGAACGGATGTGTTGGTGGTAACGAAATAAAGCAGCAATTGCAGCAGCACCTGCTCCTTCAACAAGTGTTTTATTCCGTTCTAACATGTATAAAATACTACATGCGATTTCTCCATCAGTAACGGTGATGATATCATCTACATAGTTTTCAATAATTGGTAATGTTTTTTTACCAGGATTTTGTACAGCAATTCCTTCAGCAATTGTTGAGATGGCAGATGGTACATGTAACTGTATATTTCGAAAACTGCGGTAAATAGGTGATGCCAAATTGGACTGCACTCCGATAATTTTAATTGTTGGTTTTATATTTTTCGCAGCTACAGCTATACCGCTTATTAAACCGCCACCGCCAACGGGAACAATAATCGTATCTAGTTCGTTTATTTCATGTAGTAATTCGATTGCAACAGTTCCTTGTCCTGCCATTACATCATAGTCATCAAAGGGATGGATATAAACTTTTCCAGAATCTAGTTCTTTTAGTGATGCTTGAAAAGCTTCGTCAAAGTTTTCTCCTGTTAAAACTACATCGGCACCATATGCTTTCGTTGCATTCACTTTATTTAGTGGCGTATGTTTCGGCATATAAATCGTGGCTTTAACATTTGCCTTCTTTGCTGCATATGCGACACCTTGTGCGTGGTTACCAGCGGAGGCTGTAATTACTCCTTGCCTCCGCAATTTTTCTGGCAATTGCATCATTTTATACAAAGCACCGCGAATTTTAAATGCACCTGTTTTTTGTTGGTTTTCCATTTTAAAATAAACTTTTTTACCAACGATACGATTGGTCGTTTCGGAAGTCATCACTGGTGTTTGATGAACAAATTGAGATAGTTTCTTGTAAGCCTCATTAATCTTGTCACTTGTTAAATAATCCCCATGGTATACACACACTCCTTAGTTTTTCGCTAATTGTTTTACCTCTTGTTCCTTTTCTTGTTCGGGTTTTTGGATAAATGGCATTAATGCCCGTAAATCGCGACCGACTTGTTCAATTGGATGTTCTTTTTCACGGTTGTTGATTGCATTGAACTGTGGTCGATTAACCTGATTTTCTAAGATCCAATCTTTAGCAAACTTACCAGATTGAATATCTGCTAATACTTCCTTCATTCTTTCCTTTGTCTCATTATTTATAACCCGTGGTCCTGAAACAAAGTCACCCCATTGAGCCGTATCTGAAATGGAATATCTCATGTATGCTAGACCGCCTTCATACATTAAATCTACGATGAGTTTCATTTCATGCAAAACTTCAAAATATGCTGCTTCAGGTTGATAGCCTGCTTCTGTTAACACTTCGAATCCAGTTTTAACAAGTTGAGATAACCCGCCACAAAGTACAGCTTGCTCGCCGAATAAATCTGTTTCAGTTTCTTCTTTAAATGTTGTCTTTAAAACACCGGCACGGGCAGCTCCAATGCCTTTTGCATATGAGAGAGCAAGATCCTTTGCTTCACCGGTTACATCTTGATGAATTGCATACAATGCTGGTACGCCAGCACCTTCAGTAAAAGTACGGCGAACGATATGACCTGGCCCTTTTGGAGCAACGAGGAAAACATCTACATCTGCTGGTGGTTTTACTTGGCCATAGTGAATATTGAAACCATGAGCAAAAACAAGGGCAGCTCCTGATTTAAGATTCGGTTTTATATTTTCTTCATAAACTTTTGGTTGTACCTCGTCTGGCATTAAAACCATGACAACCTCAGCGAGACTAACAGCGTCTGCTACTGGTAGAACAGTAAACCCATCTTCTTTTGCTTTTTCGAAAGATTTACCTTGTCTTAATCCAATAATAACATCATGACCATTATCTCTTAAGTTTTGCGCATGGGCATGACCTTGTGAACCATATCCTAATATCGCAATTTTTTTCCCTTGTAATACATCCCTTTCAATATCCTTTTCCAGTACAACTTTAACCATAAAAATTCCTCCTTCATTTATTATTAAATAGAAATTGTATTCATTTCAGATACTTGTGGTTGATAGCCGCGTAAAAACGCCGTAATCCCTGTTCGGGTAATTTCCTTTATTCCATAGGATTTCAATAACTCAATTAATGCATTGATTTTTTCAGGCTTTCCTGTTACCTCAACAACAAGGCTGTCCTTACTAACATCGATGATTGTTGCCCGAAAAGGTAATATGAGACTTTGAATTTCTGCTTGGTGTTGTCTTGAGGCAGAAACTTTAATCAGCGCAAGTTCTCGAACTACATGAGCTTTATCTGTTATGTCTTGAACTTTTATTACATCAATTTGCTTATTTAATTGTTTCGTCAACTGTTCAACTTTTAGGTGATCGGCAACATCGATAACAAAGGTCATTTTGGAAATGCCTTCTTTTTCTGACTCACCAACAGTAATACTTTCAATATTGAATTGACGTTTTGTTAGCATGCCTGTTACTCGATTTAAAACACCGCTACGATTTTGTACCGTAGCTGTTATAATCCGTCTCATTTTTTCACTCCTTTTCTACACCAATCATTTCATGTAATCCTTTTCCTGGAGCAACCATTGGATTAACACATTCACTTTGTGCAATGTGACAATCGACTACAATTGGACCGTCTGTATGAAAAACTTGTTCTAACTTATTTCGAGCACTTCTTTCATCTTCGATTAAGACACCAGGAATTCCATAACTTTCCGCAAGTTTAATAAAATCGGGGTTATAGGAAAATACAGATTCAGAAATACGTTTTTCATAGAATGTTTCTTGCCATTGACGAACCATTCCTAATGCTTGATTGTTAAGAATTATGACTTTGACTGGAAGATTTCTTTCTCTGATCACAGCCAATTCTTGTAATGTCATTTGGAATCCGCCATCCCCTAAAAGGGAAACTACAGTATCATTTGGTGCAGCAAGTTGTGCCCCTATAGCTGCAGGTAAACCAAATCCCATTGTTCCAAGTCCTCCTGAAGTAACCCACCGGTTCGGCTTCTTAAATTGATAGTATTGTGCAGCCCACATTTGATGCTGACCAACATCGGTTGTCACAATAGCATCCCCTTTTGTAATTTCAAAAATTTGCTGCACAAGCCATTGTGGTGAGAGATGCTCTTTAGGTTTTTCATACCAAAGAGGTTTTTCTTTTTTATATTGATTTAAATGATAATTCCATTCACTATGATCTGGAGTTTCAGTTTCATGTTTTAATAATAGTTTTAAAACTTCTTTTGCATCACCGACTAATGGAATCTCTGTGTCTACGTTCTTACTAATTTCAGCTGGATCAATATCAATATGGGCAACTTTTGCATTTGGAGCGAAATGTTCAACATTTCCGGTTAAGCGATCATCAAAACGGGCACCAATATTGATTAATAGATCACATTCTGTTAGTGCCATATTTGCTGCATATGTTCCATGCATGCCTGCCATACCTAGGAAAAGTGGATGGTCACCAGGAAAGCTTCCTAAGCCTAAAAGCGTATTTGTTACTGGTAATTGGTATTTTTCTGCAAATTGTTTCAACTCACAAGAGGCTTCAGCAAATAAAACACCTGCTCCCGCAAGCACAACTGGTTTTTTTGCATGTTTTAAGCTTTCAAGTAGTTTCACAACTTGTAAAGGATTTGGAAAGATTGTCGGTTGATAACCTTGTAAATGAACTTTGACATTCTTTTCTACTTTAATAGGCTCTGATAATTCTTGCGAAATGTTTTTCGGAATATCAATAACAACGGGTCCTGGTCTTCCTGTCGTTGCGATATAAAAGGCCTCTTTAATAATTTTTGGTAAGTCTTCAATTTTGTTAACTTGATAATTATATTTTGTAATCGGTGTTGTGATACCAATGACATCAGCTTCTTGAAATGCATCAGTCCCTATAACCCCTTTTGCAACTTGACCGGTCAGGATAACTAAGGGTAGTGAGTCAATCATTGCATCTGCAATTCCGGTCACAAGATTTGTCGCTCCGGGTCCAGATGTAGCTAACACAACACCAGGTTTTCCAGTGATTCGTGCATAACTTTCAGCTGCATGAATCGCTCCTTGTTCATGGCGAGTTAGAATATGTTGAAAAGATGCCTTTTTACGATACAGAGCATCATAAATTGGTAATACAGCTCCACCTGGGTAACCAAACACAAATTCCACATTTTGCTCGGTCAGAGCATCAATTAAAATGTCCGAACCTGTTACTTGTTGAACTTGCTCTTTTTGCTTCTTAACAACTTTTAGACTCACTTTTTGTTACCTCCTAAATAATTTTTAGAAAAGGAGTTATAAAAAAAGACTCTATTCACCCCATCACTGCTGCAAAATGGCAGCTTGCTTGGGGAGAAAAGAGCCTCCTTTCCTCGGTACCACCCAAATTTATAGTATCCTTGCGAATACTACCTCATGAAGCTAGTAGCTTCCATTTTTGGTAACGGGTAAATCCATACCCGGGTAAACCTAATAAGGAAATCCGTTCAGCTTACCACTCAAGGATGATCTGGAAACAATATGTATTCCAGGCTTCCACCATCCCTGGATCGCTAGGATACATTTTAGATTGTTTCCCATTCCTCTCATCGCATTTCAAAAAAGATTCATTTGTTTAATGATTTAAAATATTGATAATTTAAAAAGGAGTCTATTACATAAAATTAATTTCGTCAATAGATTTTACAAAAATTTTAGAAAAAGTTTTTTTATCTAAAGCTATTGAAAAATCAAAAAATAAATTTATAATGTTCTATAAAACTTCGAAGGGGTGAACAATTTGCAATGGTTAGCAAAAATTAGTTCTTTTGCTGGGAATACGTTTGCGATTTGGATCATTATTTTTGCTAGTTTAAGTTATTTTTTCCCTACAGGTTTTACCTGGATTGCCCCACATATTTCGTTATTATTAGGCATTATTATGTTTGGTATGGGGCTTACTTTAACAGTAGATGACTTTAAAACTGTATTGAAGATACCTAAAAGTGTTTTTATTGTATCTGTAGCCCAATATACAATCATGCCACTCATAGCATTTGGATTAGCATACTTATTTCAACTTCCCCCAGAACTTGCAGCAGGTGTTATTCTCGTAGGTTGCGCACCGGGTGGAACAGCTTCTAATGTGATGACATTTTTAGCTAAAGGGAATACTGCTTTATCAGTTTGTGCTACAGCAGTATCAACTTTACTCGCACCTATCTTGACACCGTTTTTGACATGGCTTTTAGCAAGTCGCTGGATGGATGTTTCATTTTGGTCGATGTTTAAAACAGTCATTCAGGTTGTTTTACTTCCAATTGTCTTAGGGATTCTTATGCAATACTTCTTTCAAAAACAAGTAAGAAAAGCTGTTACTATATTACCGCTTATTTCCGTTATTGGGATTGTCGGAGTAGCTTCTGCTGTTGTTTCCGTTAATCGCGATTCTTTATTTGTAAATGGTTTCCTTATTTTCTTAGTTGTCTTATTACATAATGGTCTTGGATTATGTTTAGGTTATTGGGTAGCGAAACTATTTCGGTTAAACTATGCTGATCAAAAGGCGGTTTCTATAGAAGTCGGTATGCAAAATTCCGGACTAGCATCATCGCTAGCGACCCTTCACGTTGCGCCGTTGGCAGCAATACCGAGTGTCATTTTCAGTGTTTGGCACAATATATCGGGACCAATTTTAGCAACGTATTGGAGTAGAAAAGAAGAGACAAAAAGAAAACTAGTTACTGATGAAAAAACGTTAAATAACTAGTCTTTTTATTTACTAGTTAAGTTTATGCAAATACAAATAAAAAATGAAAGGTGGATCTTATAATGAGGAATGAGAAAGATTTACGAATTAAAAGTCATGCCTTTGATGGACCAGTTCGATCACCTAACCGGGCGATGCTTCGGGCAGTTGGTGTAACAGATGAGGATTTTAAGAAACCAATGATAGGTGTCGCTAGTACTTGGGCAGAAGTAACCCCATGCAATATTCATTTAAATGATTTGGCGTCACGAGCTAAACAAGGTGTTCGAGATGCTGGTGGGGTGCCTCTTATTTTTAATACGATCACTGTTTCTGATGGCATCTCAATGGGAACACAAGGAATGCGCTATTCATTACCAAGTCGAGATTTAATTTCAGATTCAATTGAAACAGTAGTTAGTGCAGAAAATATGGATGGACTTGTAGCCATTGGTGCTTGTGATAAAAACATCCCAGGTTGTTTAATGGGGATTGCAAATGCTAATGTACCAGCGGTGTTCGTTTATGGAGGAACAATTAAACCAGGTAAATTAAATGGCAAAGATATTGATATTGTGTCTGTTTTTGAAGGGGTTGGTCGTTTTAATGCTGGACAAATTGATGCTAAAGAATTAAGTGAAATAGAATGCTCAGCATGTCCTGGTGCTGGTGCTTGCGGGGGGATGTATACTGCGAACACAATGGCATCGGCTGTAGAAGCATTAGGTATGAGTTTGCCAAGTAGCGCTTCTCACCCTGCAGAATCTAATGAAAAAGTGGACGATGTATATGCTGCAGGGAAAGCTGTTTACAATTTACTTGAAAAAGGGATTTATCCAAAAGATATTATGACAAAAAAAGCTTTTGAAAATGCGATTACAGTAGTAATGGCATTAGGAGGATCAACAAACGCATTTTTACATTTACTGGCCATTGCACATACCGTTGGTGTTGATTTAACGTACGATGATTTTAATCGAATTCAAGAAAAAACACCTCATATTGCTGACTTAAAACCTAGCGGAAAATATGTTATGCAAGATTTATTTGAAGCCGGCGGTACTCAAGCTGTTATGAAACTTTTATATGATGCTGGTCTATTGCATGGAGACTGTTTAACCGTTACTGGAAAGACATTGGCTGAAAATCTTGAAGACGCACCAAAATTAAAAGATGGGCAAAAAGTTGTTATGCCGTTGGACAAGCCTTTACGCAAAGATGGTCCACTTATTGTATTGAAAGGAAATCTAGCACCTGAAGGGGCTGTCATTAAGATGTCTGGAGTTAAAGTAGACCATCATACAGGACCTGCCCGTGTGTTTGATACAGAAGAAGAGGCAACAGCAGCTGTGTTAAATAATGAGATAAAAGAAGGAGACGTCATTATCGTTCGGTATGTAGGTCCTAAAGGTGGACCTGGAATGCCTGAAATGCTCTCCCTTTCTGGCATAATTGTAGGAAAAGGGTTAGATGAAAAAGTTGCCCTACTAACTGATGGCCGCTTCTCGGGTGGTACTCATGGTTTAGTAATTGGACATATTGCTCCAGAAGCTCAAGTTGGTGGACCGATCGCGCTTATTCAAGATGGTGATATCGTCACAATCGATCCAGGAAAGAAAGAATTATCTGTTGCTTTATCTGAAGAAGAATTTGAAAAGCGGAGAAAAAATTGGGTTGCACCGCCACTATACAATAAAGGTGTGCTAGGGAAATATGCCAGTTAAATAAGGCTAAAAAATTTACAAAAAAACTCTTGATTATTTAAAATAAATATCTTATTATAGTGAACAATAAAATCAATTGGAATTTTTAAAAAAATTAAAACGTTAATGTAATAAAACGATGAAGGGACTATGGAACAGTGAGCCTGTATTTATAGAGATCCGGGGATGGTGGAAACCTGGAAATACACACTGTTTCAGCCT
>SMEH01000481.1_pt1 | contig 15961 bp, 15 predicted proteins | sample 2456361 | NCBI WGS metagenome assembly SMEH01 (sample SAMN10132587, study PRJNA489261) | soil metagenome | isolation source: day1 control-loamy sand soil ammended | place: USA | reverse complement strand
TTTGTACTATATTTGAAATATATGAATAAAAATTTTAAAATAAAAAAATTAATTGTTTACTAAAATTTATTAACTAGGTGATGTATATGAAAGTAGAAGCACAAGAAATTTCATTATCTATAGGTGGAAAAAAAGTTCTAAATCGCGAGAGTATTTGTTGCTTGCCTGGAAAGATGAGTGCGTTAGTAGGACCGAGTGGTTGCGGTAAGACTACATTGCTAAATTGTCTCGGTCTTTTACTTCCAGTTGATGAAGGATCAATTTTTATAGACGGAAATAATGTAACGAAATTTAATGCAGCATCTAGAAGGAAATTTTGGCGTGATTATGCAGCGTTTATACTTCAGGATTACGGTATTATGGATGAAGAAACAGTTGCGTTTAATGTAACGATGGAATCAAGTGTCTTTGGCCGAATTAAGGGTAATAGAGAACGGTTGACACAGGTTTTAAAACAAACAGGTCTACAAGGTAGAGAAGAAGAACTAGCCGGTCATCTTAGTGGTGGTGAAAAGCAGCGACTCGCACTAGCTCGTGCGATTTATAAAGATGCTAAAATTTTGTTTGTAGATGAGCCTACGGCTTCATTAGATGCAGATAATAGAAAGATGGTAATTGATTTATTTACTGAATTTGCCTCACGTGGTAGAACTGTCATTGTGTCTACACACGATCAAGAAATGATAGAAGCATGTGATGTTTTGCATGAAGTCGGAAAAAACAACGCTATTATAAAACAGGTATCAATCAATAACTCAGTTTAAGGGAGGAAAATATGAAATCTACCAACAAGCTTTATAAGTTTATCGGCATTATTATCGTTTTTTTACTATTTATAGGGTTATTTGCATATATAAATGGATGGATTCCCTTATCACCAAAGGATACTCATCCATCATGTGATCAATTACCATCTATTTCTGAAGCTTCTGCTTCATTAGAAAATAACCAAGATTTAGTCAAAGAAATTCAAAAGTTGGGGAATGAAATTACAGTAGAGGTTGGAAAACCGTGTAAGGATGACCAAGATAGAGGACTTATTATGATAACTTACGGTACAAACGAAGAAAGGGAGAAAATAGGGGAATTTCTGAGTCACCTTAGTGAAGAAGATGGATTTGGAGTTCCGGTATATCTAGTTAAGCGTTAGTTGTTTGTGAAGTGTTAATGAAAAATCGTTTTCTTGCATCCTTATTGTCAGTAAAAAAATTTCCTTTTATAAAAATTGCTAACGTAGTAAATTGTTGTTAGGATCTATATCCCTTTGTAATGGTTCGTATAAACTAAGTAAAATGGAGGTCTCACTGTTGTATAAACGTATTATAGCGATTGTGGCAGCTGTCATGTTCACTTTACTGGCATTATTAGCCATTATTATCACAGACTTATTTGATCGGGACTTTCCACAAGCAATTGATGTTAAAAGTAGATTAATTTTAAACTTCAGTGAATCGGGTCTGTCTATTGATGAAGCATTTAAGTTACTGGAAGAATTAGATAAACGTTGGAATTTAGGCTTAGTAAAGGTTGCTCCAGATTTAACGAATGACGATGATCGGCAAATTTTCGTTCCTTTGAACGAAGGAGATTATCCTTCTGAAATTACTTGGTTTGGTAAAGATGAAGTTGGTAAAATAGTAGATAAAGAAAGATTGTCTACATCTTATCCAGACGGTTTTTATCTTGTAACTGGAGAGACTGCTCACTTGGATGAATTTGAAAACACTTTAGTTCATAGCTCAATCGATGTTGGACGAACAGATGCATCAATTATCCATAGCTTGGGCTTTGTAGTTCAGGAAAAAGGATTTACTGCAGCGGTTATTGCTTCATCTGCACTAATTGCAAGTATGGCGCTGTTTTGGCTTTCATTAAAAGCAAAGGGACGTGCTCTTCGAGTTTTGGCTGGTTCACACACTTTTAGGATTCAAACTCAAGATTTGTCAAGCTTTGGTGGCGCATTGATTATATCTGCATTTGCTGTTGCATGTATTTCAGCAGTTTATGTTGGTGTATATCATGGTTGGGCATATGTAGACTCATTTTTAAAGGCATTAATAATTCTATTACTAGCTGTCATTTTAATCTCGCTATTTGTTGCTTTAATTATGTCAATCGCAGCGTGGCCAACTGCTACTATGTTAGCTACTAGAGTACCGGCTGTAAAAAGTTTACGTTCCACAGCAATTGTAATTAAAATACTTACATTATTATTAATAATAGCGACAGCAGGTCCTGCATGGAAAGCTTTTAAACAATCGGAAATAACGGCAGCTGAAATGGCACAATGGAAGAAGCTCTCAGATCAAGTTGCTTTAGCTTTTGCAACCGAGACTGGTGAGATGGACAAATTGGAACCTCAAATTGGTGAGATGGTAAAAGATGCTGAATCGCTCAATCAAGTTGCATTATCATATACATTTACAGAAGATATGATGCCTCCAACAGGTTTAAAAGAGTTTTCGGCAATTTCCTATGTAAACCAAAGATGGCTTGATCTAGTTACATCGAACGTCCCTGAGCGATCGCTCAATCAGGTGTCTTTAACATCATTACCTGATGATCTAGTTCAAATGATAAAAGAGGATTTTAAGATTTGGTCAAGAAGTGGGAATTCAGAAGAATTAATAAAAAAATTTCAGTTCTTTATCCCGGTCGATGGTTATAAACTTCCTGTTTCAATTGGTGGGGGAGATGGGAAACTTCAATTTACAGATAAAGTATTAGTTGTCATGGTCCCTTCTCTCTACGAAGCTTATAATGATTCTTCATTGATTTCCATGGCTTCTACTGGAAATATAGTTTTTACTGGTGTAGATGCTACTCAGATGTTAATACATCGTCATCATTTGGATGTATTTTCCCTCAGAGAAAATGGTATAAAAGGTGAGTTGAGAATTGTTTACATTGCAGAAGAAGGGATTCTCCATGCCCAGTATGCAGCATATATTGTATGGGTGTTAAATTTTTCTTTAATAGCGTTGATAATTGCTTTTACAGTTGCTGCGGCCATTAGTGCTATGATAACTGCTATTTTACAAGCAAAACGTGATTTCCCATTACGTCTTTCAGGTTGTTCGTGGATACGAATAATTCAGGAAAGAATGGTTAAAGATGTTCTTCTTGTCTTAAGTGTTATATTTCTTGTTTCATTTGTACAAGGAACTGATGAAATCATAGCAATATTAATTGCAGGTATGTATGGTTTGGTTGTTTTACCATTGAGTCATTGGGTAGCTACAAATTGGTGTTTTAATGGTGTAATTAGACGTAAAATTTAATATAAAATCAAAACATTTTTTAATATAAAGTATTTAGTTTTATATAAGATAAGGAAGACATAAACAGAGGTGTTAATTAACCTCTGTTTCTTTTGCGAATAGTTATTACAAATTATATATCCGATATCGATTGACATCATTTTTATTACCGCCTATTTTCAATACAAATGACTATTGTATACTTGCCCCTTTAGCCTCATGTTTTTATTGAAATCTCATATCTACTAATTTCATTAAATTGAGGACTAAAAAACGAAACGGGCATTATATTTTTAATAAATCAAATCGCACTACTATAGTGAAGAACAGGTAAAATAGGTATATTTAAAGTTTTGATTGAGTGATGATTAAATTCATAAATTTATTAAGAAAATGAAGTTATTTGTGAATCTAACACATGTAGGAGGGATTATGTGAATATACGCAAGGCTACTATAAATGATATATGGAAATTAGTAGATTTAAGAAAAGTACAACTGATAGATGAAGGTCAAGAACCGATGTCTGATGTAGATCAGCATATGTACGAGTTTTTTAAAAACAGATTTATGGAAGATTCGATTATACAGTATTTAGTAGAGGATAGGGGAGAAATAATAGCAACAGGAGCTGTCATATTTTACGAGTTTCCACCAAGTTTTACGAATATAAGTGGAATAAGAGCATATATTGCCAATATGTATACGAAAGATGAATACCGTGGGCAAGGTCTTGCTAAGAAAATATTAAATAAATTAATCGAAGAAGTGAAGGCAAAAGGACTAACAAAAATATTCCTTCAAGCTTCTGAAATGGGGAGACCTGTTTACAAAAAAGTGGGATTTCATGAAGTAGAGTATTATTTAGAAATGGATCTTTCATGATGTTAACTATTCAACTATTTTTAAGGTTTTATGAAATGAAGCAGCGGATAGCTTATAGTCTAGTGTTCTTTCTACTATAGATTCAGGTGACCACCTAAAAAATTGTTCCTGTTGAAATAGAATTCGATATTTAATTCAGAAGATTTGAATTAGGTTAAAAATTTAAAGTATAATTAAATGGAAGAAATCTTTTCTCTTGTAATAGTAAGTAAAGAGATGAATATGTTTCTTTAATCTTTAAGAAGGGAATGATCTATTTGACGACGAGTGTAAGACAATTTGGCATGACCATTAATGGAGAAACGGTTTATACGAAAAATACTTTACCTGTTATAAACCCAGCAAATGAAGAAGTAATTGCCCAAGTTCCCCATGCTGATGAAAATGACTTAAATCTTGCAGTTCATGCTGCAAGGGCTGCTTTTCCATCTTGGGCAGCACTATCAGTGGAAGAAAGAGCACAAATGTTAGAAAAATTTGCTGATGCGATCGAACAAAACAGTGAAGAATTAGCACGTCTATTTACATTAGAAATGGGAAGACCGTATCAAGGTGCGTTACAAGAAGTGTCGGGAGCGGCAAAAACGGTTGAATTTTATGCAAAACAAAGATTACCTCGTGAAATACTTCAAGATAAAGACACTCACTATGTTGAAAAGTATTATACTCCTCTAGGTGTGGCAGGACTAATTGTCCCGTGGAATTTCCCAGTTTCATTGGCTGTTTGGAAGGTTTCTCCAGCACTATTAACTGGAAATACTGTTGTTTTAAAGCCTTCTCCGAATACGCCCTTAACAACATTATATTTAGGAGAACTCGCGAAAGATATTTTTCCGAAAGGGGTCTTTAATGTTATTACTGGTGCCAATGAATTGGGAGCTTGGATGACAGAACATAGCGGTATTGATAAGATTAGTTTCACAGGATCAACTGGTACTGGGAAAAAAGTGATGCAAGGGGCAGCAATTAATCTTAAGCGGGTAACGTTAGAACTAGGTGGTAATGATGCAGCTATCGTTTTGGAAGATGCTGATCCAAAGAAAGTTGCTAAACCACTATTTTGGGCAGCCTTCTTAAATACGGCACAAGTTTGTGTTGCAACAAAGCGTTTATATGTTCATGAAAAAATTTATGATGAGTTATTAACAGAGCTTGTCAATTATGCTAAAACTGTTAAAGTTGGCGACGGGATGGATCCAGAAACACAACTTGGTCCACTTCAAAATAAAACGCAATATGAAAAAGTGAAAGGAATAATTGAGGATACGAAAAGGTCGGGAGCAAAGATTGTATTAGGTGGGGAAATCGACGAATCGAAACCAGGTTACTTTATCCCAATTACGATCGTTGATAATCCGGCCGATGATTCTCGCGTTGTTGTAGAAGAAGCCTTTGGTCCGATTTTGCCAGTATTAAAGTATCATGATTATGATGATGTCATTCAAAGAGCTAATAATACCATTTATGGTCTAGGTGCATCCGTTTGGGGAGAAGATCTCGCGTTGGCTAGGTCAATAGCTGATCGATTGGAAGCAGGAACAGTGTGGATCAATGAAGCTCAAGTGCTCCATCCGAAATTCCCGTTTGGTGGACACAAACAATCTGGAATTGGTGTTGAGCATTCGTTAGAAGGGATTACCGAGTATACGAATACGAAAGTTGTCATGATAAGAAAAAATAAATAGAAAGGTAGAATTTCACGAATGCTATTAATTCAAAAAAGATGCTTAAAACGCACGGGCTTTTCCGTGCGTTTTTTTGTGAAAAAAATCGAGCTAGCCAAAATACAAATTGCATTAATTTCTATTTATTTTATAAAAAGTCTTTACGTAGTTCTTCGTTAGAGCGAGGTGAGATATAACTCAGTGGTACATCAAACACAGTTTTGGCACCGTATTGATTTTCTTTATATAGTCGGTAAGCTGCCCGTGCATAAGCGACTAATACACTAGCGGTAAACTCAGGGTTACTATCAAGTTTTAATGAAAACTCGTAGATTTGGTTGTTGTTATCTCCGGTTTTACCACCACGAATGACGAATCCACCGTGTGGAGCTTTTGAATGATTACGTTGAAGTTCCTCTTCTGTAATAAAATGTACTTCCGTATCATAGTCCGCAAAGTAGTTTGGCATTGTTTTAATTGTCTCTTCAATTTTTGCTTTGTCAGCACCTTCTTCAGCAACAACATAGCAGACACGACGGTGTTTTTCTGCGGTTGTTAAGGTTGGATTTGCACCACTACGTACTTTATCTATTGCTTCATCTGATGGAATAGTATACTGAACACCGTTTTTTACTCCTTCAACACGTCTGATCGCATCGGAGTGTCCTTGGCTTAGACCTTTTCCCCAAAATGTATAGTTTTCACCATTTGGTAAAATGGCATCGGCCATAACACGATTAATGGAGAATAAACCAGGGTCCCAACCAACTGAAATCATAGCAATCTTTTTTCCTTCAGTTGCAGCTTTATTCACTTTTTCATAAAATTCAGGGATTTTTGCATGGGTATCAAAACTATCGACTGTATTGAAATGTTTTGCAAACTGCGGTGTTTGTTCAGGTAAATCTGTAGCCGAACCGCCGCAAAGTAACATGACATCAATTTCATCTTGATAATCTAAAGCTGTTGAAATATGTTCAACTTTAACATGAGGAATATCAATATGTAAGTCTTGCGGGTTTCTTCTTGTAAAAATAGCCACTAGTTCCATATCTTGGGATTGTTGGATTGCCTTTACTGTACCTTTCCCTAAATTACCATAGCCAACTATACCTAATCGGATTCTTTCACTCATAGCCTTCACTCCTTGTCCATAATTAAGGTAAATGATCTATCATGTTAATTTATTCACACAACCAGATCATTCATTTGTATTTTTAATTATATCTATTAAATATATAATCTGTAAATAAATTGGAAATAGATTATTTTATAAAAAAACATTAATTATAGATAAAAAAATGGCAGAAAAACTTTTGAAAACGTTACTTGTGTTCATTGCATTATTTTCAGTTTATAGAATTTAATATTTTATTTCGATGAATTGAAAAATTTTAAAAAGGTATCTTGTCCAGGTTCATTTTTTGATTTATGATATAAACATCACATATCCTAAGCTTAAAGGAGTTTTGAGATGAAGCTGATTTACCAAGGCAAGACGAAGGACGTTTATCAATTAGAAGATGGGAACTATATGTTAAAATTTAAAGATGATGTAACTGGTGTAGATGGTGTATTTGACCCTGGCGCAAATTCTGTTGGTTTAACAATTGAAGGAGCAGGACGTTCTGGTTTGAAATTGACGAAGTACTTTTTTGAATTGTTAAATGAAAAAGGGATTCCAACACATTATATTAATGCTGATATTGAAAATGTAACCATGACCGTAAAACCAGCTGAAGTCTTTGGAAAAGGACTTGAGGTCATTTGTCGATATCGCGCAGTTGGTAGCTTTTTCCGTCGTTATGGATTATATGCCGAAGAAGGCCAGCCCCTTGATGCTTTCGTTGAAGTAACGATTAAAGATGACAAAAGGGAAGATCCTACGATCAGCGAAGATGCGCTTGATATGCTTGGAATCTTATCAAAAGCAGAATATAAAGTGTTGAAAGAGTTAACCCAAAAAATTGCAGGGATTGTAAAAAATGAACTTGCGAAAAAGCAAATTGAATTATACGATATTAAATTTGAATTTGGTCGTGCTGGAGAGAATAAAGAAATTGTCTTGATTGATGAAATTTCAGGTGGAAATATGCGTGCTTATAAAGATGGCAAATATATCGAGCCATTAGAACTTGAAAAATTAATATTACAATAATTCGTTTGAGTACTTTTTTCAATGGTAAAGGATTCATATTAAAGAAAAAAAGGTCCCGTCACAGGTAAATCTGACGGGACCTTATCATTCAATTGTCAGTTTGATTACAAAATTTATTTTCTAGAAAAACGACAGTGTGAAAATAAAGGGAAGTTAAACGATTCAGTGTAACCCTTAAAGTCTTCTTATTTTAAATATCTTCTTGCACCCGCATATTCCTCGCCATATCCAGGAGCTCTGTAATCATCGATTCGAACAGTAGAAGCAGTATTTGGTGAATGAATCATCTTTCCGTTTCCAATATACATACCGACATGGTGGACTCGCCCCTTTCCTTCATCATAGGCAAAAAAGATTAAGTCACCAGGTTGTAAGTCTTCTTCTGCAACAGGTGTGCCGTGGACAGCCTGGACAGATGAATCACGAGGAATGGTAATGCCATGAGCTTTATAAATCGTATGGGTAAATCCAGAACAATCGAAACCGAATCCGGACGTACCTGCCCACAAATAAGGGAGACCCATGAATTGGTAGGCTGTTTTCAATAAATCATCGGCTGTTGGCTCGGGAATTTCTTCAACCGAATGATAAATTTGTACATCTTCTTTTTTCATCCACTTTTGCCCGTCGCTTGGTGTTAAAACTTTAACGGTATGTTTGGTTTCAGCAATGATTGGTAGTCTCGTATTGAAACTAATTTCCATGAAAGACTTTTTTAGTTTTGGATCATCGTAGAGCCAAGCGGTTGGTGAATTAACTTGAGCAAATGGCTTTTTTTCTAAAAATCTCTTAAATTTCTTATTTGTTGTTAACTGTTCCACCGGCATCCAACCGGGATAACCAATCTCTTCTCTAGGTGTTGGTTGACCATGAACGGCAACTTTCACCCAGTCACCTTCTTTATCAAGGACCGTTACTTTCATCCCTAACAATGCCTGAGTCTCTAAGTTTCCTACAAGCCAAAGTTTCTCTTCATAGGTCATTGATTTCGTCCATTTCCATGGGAGCGCAGGATTAGTAAGTGCTGGTTCATCAATTGGACGTGCGATATCTGGATCAGTCCAAACGGTTGCAACAGATACATCGATATAGGCAGTATCACCAACCTTAATTTTGTCCGAAACAGTGTTAGCATGGACTGGAGTAAAAGAGGTGAAAAGGAGACCGATGACCGTCACTAATGTGAATAGCCATTTTTTCATCATAACCACATCCTTCTTTCAAATTTATTGAGAAACGGGATGAAATCCTATTCCCGGAATCTCCTCTAGATGGATTTGTGAATTCCTAAAATAACGATCAAGTTTATGATCATTGAGCCATAAAGGTGAGTCGAGATCGACTTTTTTGATGTTCGGATGTGCTACTGCTAAATGAGCGGCTGCTAAAACGGATAGTGAGGATTCCATCATGCAACCGATCATACAAGGAATTCCGGCAGTTTCTGCAATGCTAGCAATCTTACAAGCTTCTAAAAGACTTCCTGTCTTCATTAATTTAATATTTATTAGGTCTGCTGCTTTCTTATTTACGATTTTAATAGCATCTTTAGCTGAATAAACACTTTCATCAGCCATAATTGGTATATTTACCCGTTCACGTACAAATTTTAGTCCATCAAAATCCCATTGGGGGACGGGTTGTTCAATAAATTCAATAGGGAAATTTCTACTTTCAAATTCGCCAATGATTTTTATTGCTTCTTTAGCAGACCAGCCTTGATTAGCATCAATCCGTAAAACAATGTTGTCGCATAAATGATCATAGATTGCTTGAATTCGTTCCAAATCCTTTTGTGGATCATTACCCACTTTAATTTTTAAAATTGAAAATCCTTGCTCTACCGCTTTTATAGCATCGTGAACCATTTCATCAGGTTCATTTAAACTTATCGTCATATCGTTTATGAGTGAATTCGTTCTTCCTCCAAAAATTTGAAAGAGGGGAACTTTGAGCAGTTTTGCATAAGCATCATACAAGGCAATACTTAAAGCCGCTTTTGCACTTGTATTGCCGATACAACTTGTTTGAATGATCATTTCATTTTCGGCAATATTTTCAATCTCTTTCCCAAGTATGCTTGGAAAAAGCAGTTGTTCCAATATATTTTTCATACCAGAAAGGGAGTCTCCGGTGACTTTTTCCGTTGCGACACCGGAACCATATCCTGTTATTCCATTTTCAAGTGTTATTTTTACAATTAAACTTTGAATGTCAAAGGCAGTACGAACGGCAGTTTTAAACGGTCTCTTTAAAGACGTCCGTTCAGTTTGGATTTGTGCATCAACAATTTTCATAAAAGCCCCTTCTTTCAGTTTATAGTGCTGATAATATTTGAGCGGTTATGATACCAAAATAAGTTCCTAATAAATTTCCTAATAATGCCATTAATACACCAACAGGTACTAGTGCTCTATGATAGGCTCCTGCTAAAACTGGGGCAGATGCCATTCCGCCGATGTTGGCTAAAGAAGCCACACCCATCGTAAATAGGTCTAATTTGAACACTTTAGCTACAAAAATCATTGCCAAAGCATGGATGAGCAAAATCATAAATCCTGAAAGTATATAGATCGGTGCTTGGAAAATTTGTGAAAAGTCTGCATGGGATGCAATTAAAGCGATAATAATATAAAGCATTACTCTTGAAATTTCGTTTGATCCAGGAATTTTTGCAACCGGTGTAACAGCTAATCCTAATCCTATAATAGATGCAAAAATAACTGTCCAAGTTGTTGCATTAAATACTGCTCCAATTGCTGGTAAACTATTTCCAATTTCCCAGCAGACTGCTGAAATAAAAATACTTCCACCAATAAGGACCATCAGTTCAGAAAAACCGATTTTTCCATCGTTTTGTTCATTCGATACTTCTAATTCATTTGGTACTGCACTATTTTTTGCACCTGTCCAACGATTAAAACGGGATGCATGAGGAACAAGCCAAAACATAAACATGACCCAAATTGAATAATTAATCGTGTCCATAATAAGTGCATAGCCAAAAATATTTTCAGGGACATCTAATATATCTTGTAATGCGACCATATTAGCCGATCCACCGGTCCAGCTTCCGCTTAGTGCTGCAAATGCTTTCCATGTGTCTTCAGCATAAAATCCTTTCAACAATAAATATGTAATTGTAAAACCTAGAACAATCGTAATTGCAGCAAAGAAGAAGGTCAGTAGTAGTTTTGGTCCCATTCTAATAATCTTCCGCAAATCACATTGTAACAGCATGAGTAGAAGCATAGCTGGTAGTAATAAATTTTTTACTTCTGTGTATACAACATCATTGGAAGTGCTGTCACCAAAGACGCCAGCTGTCTGTAAAATGGCTCCAAAAATATAGATGAGAACAATGCCAGGAATGATTTTAAATAGCTTCCTATCTTTAAATTTTTTTTCAGAATAAGCTACAATAGCAGTTAATAAAAGTAACACCCCTAAATAAAGAATTCCATTTTGAATCATATATTTTACCTCCTATTTAAAATATAAAAACCCAACAAATAGGTATATCAAAAACCTATTTGCTGGGTTTCATCTGCGGTTCATTTAACAGACGAAGCAGCATGAACAAATTTCATGTATTTTAAATGTGCATTTTTAAAAGCGACGATTAATGCTTTTTGTGAAGATCCAAAATAGCGATTTTTTATCTTCGATGTGACTTGTTCAACATCAAGAATGGAAGCGCCGATAAACAAACTTTTAATGAATTGTCTTGTTAATTCAAGCGTTGTTGAACAATCCGCATCCACAATGATGTTGTTGTCGGGACATTTGTGAGGAAATCACAAATGATTCTTATCGTATGTTCTAGGCTATATTTCTATTTTTAATAAAATTCGGAACAATGTCAATTAAAAAATGAATAATATTAATCATTTATAAATTTAATAGATTTTAAATAGACTTCAAGATTTTTACTCAGCTTTATTTTTTTCTGCTGCAGCTACAATAAATAGAATGGCGACAAACAAAATACTTCCTCGCAAGAACATCCCTGACCAAGAGTCAAAAGGAAAAATTCCGCTCAATAATATTAAACAAATTCCGACTAGAATGTTTACTTGTTTTGGGAGAGACTTCAATTTATTAAACATTTTTTCACCTTTTCAAGTAGTTCATATTGCTATATTTTAGAAATATTATAACATAAATCTGACAAACTGAAAGAGTTTTCAAAAAGTAATAAGAGTCGTCAATGGTATTGTATGTATATTGGAAATGACTCTACCCTTTTGAAAAGCTCTAGAACCTTTATTTGAAATAAAAACAAAACCTATCGAAGTGATAGGTTTGTTAAATAAAAGTATATTTTGTAAGCAAATGGGTGACTTATCTTGCCATTAAAATATGCTTAGCTTGTAGTTTTTGGAAAGTAGATGCAATAGTTTCATACCAGCAATACTGTTTCCTTTGTCATCGAGTGCAGGGCCAAAAATACCAATTCCACATTTACCTGGTAAGGATCCCATAATTCCCCCAGCTACTCCGCTTTTAGCCGGTATACCTACTTTGATTGCAAACTCCCCAGAGGCATTATACATTCCACATGTAACCATAAACGTTTTACAAATTCTTGCAACATCCCGAGGTAAAATTTGCTTATTCTTGATTGGATCTACTCCATCCATTGCAAAAACTAAACCTATTTTCGCTAAGTCAAGGCAAGTCATTTCTATTGCACATTGCTTTGTATATAACTCCATTAATGTTTCCGTATCTTCTGTTATAATATTGTGTTGTTTTAAAAAATAGCAAAGAGCCCGATTTAAAAAAGCTGTATCATACTCTGATTTGGCTACAGTTTCACTATAGTCTACTGTATCATTATTTGCTAAAAGTTTAATAAAGTTGAGCAAACGTCCTAGTCGTTCTTCAGTTGAACTTCCTTTAATCATTGATGTAACAACTAGGGCTCCTGCATTTATCATCGGATTTAATGGTTTGGCTGGCTTCATTGTTTCTAATTTAGCAATAGAGTTGAATGGGTCACCAGTTGGTTCCATACCTACTCTTTCAAATACATAGTCATAGCCTCGATCCATCAATACAAGTGCTAAGCTGATTACTTTGGAAATACTTTGTAGAGTGAATTTTTTATTTATTTCTCCTGCTGATACAAAGTTGCCATCAGGATAATGAATAGCAATTACTAAATCTAAAGGATTTGCTTTCCCTAATTCTGGAATGTATGTGGCCACTTGACCGTTCTTTGCTACTTTTTTTGCTTCCTCAACATAATTCCTCAGTTCTTCATTTGAAAAAATTAACATATCATCACCTTTAATAGTTTATACGAATAAGGAAAATTCATGTAAGAAAATATGGATGATTAACGATTGTGTTAATATCTATATAAATAAAGTTTGGCAACCAATGATTTTTACAAACAAGACGTATAAATGCTAACGATTGGAATAGAGGGACTTATAATAAGTAATTTTTTTAGTGTAAATTTATACAATGTCGGTTTAGGTGAGAAAATTAAATCCTTTTTCAGCCAAATGATAACGGGACAAGATTGAGTGAGAAAAGGATTAAAAAATACATTATAGTCAGCTGTATCAAGGAAAAGCGGTCCATTGTTTTTGTGAACAAACAATGGACCGCTTATTATACTGAATCGAATTATTGTGTTTATTAATTATGATTTTCAAGTGAGACAAGTCGCAAATAACGATAAACACTAGATTCCGACATTCCCATAACTTTTGCAACTTCTGATATTGTCCCTTTAATTTCAAACACACCATACTCTTTCAATTTCGCAATTGCTTTTTGTTTTTGATCAGGTGATAATTGAGCACCTGATTCAATAATATCTTGATCAATGACTGAATAGATGATGTTATGGATGTTTTCGGATAAGTTTTCAACAGGTTGTTCTTGGGCTGCTTTTTCTTCGATATATTCTATATCCCAGTTTAAATTCGCCAAATTTAAAATATCCTTTGCTACTTTTCGGTAAGCATCCGCATCAAAATTTATACAAAGAAGGCCTACTAACTTGCCTTCATGGTCTTTAATAAATTTTGTTGAGGAACGAAACTTTTTCCCTCTAGGACCTTCCCCAACATAATTGACAACATGATCCTTTTCTAAATATACTTTTTCTTCAATTAATTTTCTAGCATAGTTCGTTAGAGGACCATTTAAGGACCTTCCACTTAATTCACCATTGACTATGTGCCCAATATGCGAGCCGCCGTCAGGGTGTAAGATATGAAGTACTAACTCATATCTTGGTCCAAGTAATTCTCCAAAATAGTTCATGATATTTTTATAGTGACGAAATAGCTCTTTATCCAATTCAGTAGTCCTCCTCTATAACACACTCTCATTATTTAAGATGAAATATCTTCAATAAAAAATGATGAAAATGATAGATGGGTAGTTTCTAATATTATGAATAATCAAATTAGAGGTACTCCTTTATTAAAATAATTATAACATAGTTTAAAATTTGTAGTAAAAATTTATTACGGAAATAATATTTTCTTAAATACAGTTGACAATCTATTTTTGCTATGATAATTTTTAATCACAATAATAAATTATTATTTTGATAATTTTTTGTTATAATAATTAGAAAATATTTTTATAATCAAAATTTTATAAAAGATAGAATGGGATTTCTTCGGATTTAATGGAAACCCTTTCAAATAAATTTACTCGCTAATAGTTATGAATGTGTACACTATTGGTAGAAAAGGAGGATTGGCTATGAACGTGGTTATGAAAGAAAAAAAGGTAGTTAATTACAAAAGTTGTTTTGATGTGATTGGACCGGTAATGATCGGCCCTTCGAGTTCACATACTGCAGGAGCTTTAGCTATTGGGGTAGTTGCAAATAAATTATTACAAGGGCTTCCTAAGAAAGTCGTTGTAAAATATTATGAATCATTTGCAGAAACACATAAAGGACATGGGACGGATTTTGCTATTATTGCAGGCGTGTTAGGGTTTGCAACAGATGATAGTCGTGTTCCTAATTCTATTAAAATAGCAAACTCTCAAGGTATTGACATAGCTTTCGTGGAAGAAGCCGGTGATAGTCCTGCTGGTCATCCTAATACAGCAGATATTTATTTAGAAAATGATCAACGAAGTATTCGTGTTGTTGGGATTTCGGTAGGTGGCGGATTAATTAAAGTGAAACATATTGAAATTGACGGTTTTAGTCTGAAACTTGAAGGTTCTCTGCCAATATTGATAGCGATTTCTGAAAAGTTGAATCTTGAACTAGAACTAGGGAGAATCTTTAAAACGTATAATGTCGAAATTAACGACTCACAAAATCTGAAAAAAGATGGTAAATACCTATATGCGTATAATTTAGAATCAAAATTAAGTAACGAAGCACACCAAGAACTTAACAACCTCAAAGATATTGCAAATATCATCATACTTTAAACACCAGGGGTGAGACAAAATGTACACATCTATTAAAGAAATAGTTGAAGCAGCGAATACGAGGAATAAAAAAATATATGAATTAGCCATTGAACAGGAAATGGAAGTAACGAAAGCTTCCTACGAAGAGATTTGGCAAAAAATGGAAAAAAACTTGGAAACGATGGAAAATGCGGTGAACAAAAGTATTGAAGGTGACGGTGTATTTTCTCCTACAGGTCTTACTGGTGGGGACGCGGTAAAAATAAAAAAATATCGTGAAGCCGGCAAAACGTTATCAGGTGATTTAATGATGTTAGGCGTACAAAATGCTGTAGGAACAAATGAAGTAAATGCAGCAATGGGGGTAATTTGTGCAACACCAACTGCCGGTGCAAGCGGAACAATTCCTGGTGTATTATTTGCTATTAAAGATACTCTAAAATTGACCCGGAAAGACCAGATTCATTTTCTATTTACGACAGCTTTATTCGGAATGGTTGTAGCAAATAATGCATGTATCGCTGGAGCAATGGGTGGATGTCAAGCCGAAGTAGGTAGTGCTTCTGCAATGGCTGCTGCAGCAGCGGT
>SMEH01000287.1_pt1 | contig 15970 bp, 15 predicted proteins | sample 2456361 | NCBI WGS metagenome assembly SMEH01 (sample SAMN10132587, study PRJNA489261) | soil metagenome | isolation source: day1 control-loamy sand soil ammended | place: USA | reverse complement strand
TGTCCACTTTTCCAACTTCCCTTTGTCCAAATATTGCTGAATGCCATTTAATGCCGCCTGAATATTGTCAGGAGTGAACCAATTGTTGTGTGATTGTGCATTGATGCATATATGCTCAAACTCACTAGGAGTAAGATTGCTAATGGCTGTTCCTAAAGCAGAAAAAGCGGCTATTCTATCGTGCAGTCGCATATGTTAAGAATTGTTTGTTAGTTCGTATGTTAATTCAATACAATCATTATCCAAAGAGTTCAGTTCAAATGATTCTATTTTACCCATCAAATGAATTTTGAACTCAAACTTAATGTTCTAATTTTGCAATTTAAAGTGTAAAGTAAATCAAATCATTCAATAAGAGGGAAGAAGCAAATGGCAATAATGATCACAGATGAGTGCATCAATTGTGGTGCATGCGAGCCTGAATGTCCTAACACTGCTATTTACGAAGGTGGAATGGAGTGGACATGGTCAGGAGGCACGAATTTAACGGAAGTTGTATTGGAAGATGGGACGGTTGTAGATGGGAAACAACCTCAAGCACCTATATCGGATGAGTTTTATTATATAGTCCCTGCAAAATGTACTGAGTGCACAGGTTTTCACGAAGAACCTCAATGTGCTGCTGTTTGTCCCGTGGATTGCTGCGTAGATGATCCAGACCATAGGGAAACTGAAGAAGAGCTTCTGGCAAAGAAAAATTTCTTGCACAAAGAATAAGTTCAACGTACTTTATTTGGGTAATCCGAGATCTTGATATGGGTATATTATAGACCATAAGGAATATCACAATAACTGCTCAAAATCCTTTCGCAAACAAAATACTTATAGGTTATAATGTTTTGTAATGAAAAAGGCTTCTCAATTTATACTTTGAGAAGCCTTTTTTATGAGGTGATTATTTTTTAAGAAGCAGATTGCTTGCCTTTATAAGACTTTAAAGCTTCTAGCATTGTTTCTCCCAAGTTAGCGGGCGACTCTACTACATGGATGCCACACTCCCTCATGATTTTCATTTTAGCAGCAGCTGTGTCGTCGGCTCCGCCAATAATGGCACCCGCATGCCCCATTCTTCTGCCGGGAGGTGCTGTTTGTCCTGCAATGAATCCAACCACAGGCTTGGTGCCGTTTTCTTTTATCCACTGTGCGGCTTCGGATTCCATGCTGCCGCCGATTTCACCAATCATAATAATGCCTTCTGTCTCCGGATCTTCCATTAAAAGTTTCACCGCATCTTTGGTAGTAGTGCCAATAATTGGATCGCCTCCTATTCCTATGCAGGTAGATTGTCCTAATCCCGCCTTGGTTACTTGGTCTACAGCCTCATAGGTAAGTGTTCCAGACCTAGACACAATCCCAATCGTGCCTTTTTTGTGGATGAAGCCTGGCATAATGCCTACTTTGGCCTCACCTGGAGTGATTACGCCAGGGCAGTTGGGGCCTATCAATGTAACATCCCTGCCTCTTATGTATTCCTTCACCTGGATCATATCCTTGGTAGGTATTCCTTCGGTGATTGTAATGATTACTTTTACTCCTGCATTGGCGGCTTCCATGATGGCGTCAGCTGCAAATGCTGGAGGAACAAATATTACAGAGACATTTGCTCCTGTGCTGTCTACGGCCTCTTGTACAGTATTGAAAACAGGTTTGCCAAGATGTTCTTGACCACCTTTTCCAGGTGTTACACCTCCAACGACATTCGTTCCGTATTCTATCATTTGTTCGGCATGAAAAGTGCCCTCGGAGCCGGTGAAGCCCTGAACAAGTACTTTGGAATCTTTATTGACTAAAACGCTCATTTTGCTCTTTTTTTTGGGCAAAAATAGGATATAAAGTGGGCTTTCACAAAATAAATGACGGAAGTTGCTTTGCTATGTCTCCTATAGACTTAAGCACCGTGCTCTCATTCTCTTAGTAATTGCTTATCGACGTATAAGCAAATCCACTTTAAAACCTTGGAAAGTGGATTTTTTTCTTATCGCTAGTGCTGCTTGCCTCTATAATCAAAAGCTCATCTATTTTGTGAAATTATATAAATAATAAAGTTGAGGGTAAAAATTAACCAATAAATTTATTTTTTAACCTAAAATTAAATTTATTGGTTAAAAAATTAACCATTTAAATCGATTTCTGAAATTTTTTTAAAAAAATAGGTTAAAAAACTGACCTATTATTTTATAATTCTATTTTTTCTTCATAATATTGAATATGTTTTAATGTTATTGATCTTTTTGTATAAAAATTCTAAAAAATCATGAAGAAAATTGAAGCGATTATCAGGACATCCCGTTTTGAGGCAGTGCATGAAGCATTGTCTTTGGTTGGGATCCCTTTTATGTACTCAGTAGAGATAAAAGGTTTTGGGAAGGAGACGGGTCTGTCACAATCCTATAGGGGAGTTCCTTATGACATTGGGTTCATTCCCCGAACGAAACTAGAAGTAGTGGTTCGAGAAGACCAAGCTGAGGAAGTTGTGGACTGTATCCTTAATGAGGCATATACTGGAAGTATTGGAGACGGGAAAATATTTATCTCTGACATAGAAAGAGCTATTCGAATCCGGTCGAGGGAAGAAGGTGCCGCTGCCCTTTGAAAAATAATAATTGCTAACCTTTAAAATTTAAATCGATGAGTGAATCACTATTTACCGTAAACAACCTTTGGATGATGATCGCCACAGTGATGGTATTCATTATGAACCTTGGTTTTGCATCTTTAGAGTCGGGCCTTTCAAGATCTAAAAACACTGTCAATATTTTATTCAAGAATGTAATGATTCCAGCGATTGGAATTCTTACCTATGCTTTCGTGGGTTTTAATCTCATGTACCCTGGAGAAAGCTTTGCTGGAGGGATATTTGGGTTTGGCGGCTTTGGGCTTTCAATGCCTGATGGTGCAAGCGGGCTTATAGGCTATGCTGATGGCACTTTAACCTATTGGACTGATTTTATTTTCCAAGCAATGTTTGCCGCTACTGCCGCCACTATAGTTTCTGGAGCGGTAGCAGAAAGGATCAAGCTAAATAGCTTCTTGCTCTTCTCAGTGATTTTTGTTGCAATTGCCTATCCAATAACTGGCATGTGGAAATGGGGCGGAGGATTCCTAGATGCTTTGGAAACGCCATTTTACGATTTTGCAGGTTCCACACTAGTGCATAGTGTAGGAGGATGGGCTGCGTTGGCCTGTGTTATTTTACTTGGACCAAGAATAGGGAAATATGTGGATGGAAAAACAAAGGCGATACCTGGCCATAACCTTCCATTGGCTACCATTGGTGTTTTTCTTTTGTGGTTTGGATGGTTTGGCTTCAATGGAGGCTCAGTATTGTCAGCAGATCCTGGGTTGGTATCTCTTGTAATTGTTACTACGGCCGTGGCTGCATGTGCTGGAGCGGTTGGGGCATTTTTTACCTCACAAATCTTATTCAAAACCATCGATTTTACTATGGTGCTCAACGGAGTTCTTGCAGGGCTTGTTGGCATCACCGCTGGCGCTGACCTTATGGGCGTGACTACGTCGGCTACTATTGGCTTTATAGCAGGCATATTGGTCGTTTTGGCGGTAGCCATGCTTGATCGATTGCGTCTGGACGATCCTGTGGGAGCTATTCCTGTCCACCTAATCTGTGGCATTTGGGGCACGTTGGCAGTAGGGCTTTTCGGAGAACTTGCCAGCGCTGCTCAGCTTATTAGCCAATTAATTGGAATAGTTGCTGTAGGAGCTTTCTCCTTTACATTCGCTTTTGTACTGTTCTATATTCTGAAAATAACCATAGGAGTTCGCGTATCCTCAACAGAGGAAATAGAAGGGCTTGATATCCACGAGCATAGCATGCGAGCATACCCTGATTTTAATAATGACATGGCTTATGCTGGAAAAAGGGTGAGTCTACAGTCTGAGATGGAATTAGAAAGGGGTAGTAGCGTCGAAAAAGTTTCTCCTCTTCCTTGATGTAGATGTATGTGTTTTAAACTATCGTATTGAAACAATTCACTTTCAATTACCTGGGCAAAACAGGTTGCTTAGTTATTGAAACCCCAAAAAATATAGCAATATCTCAACTTAAATTCATTATATGAAAAAGACTATTATTATTTTCTTAGTGGCCCTATTGTTCTGTGGCCTTTCCTCTTATGCCCAAGATACTTTAAGTACCAAGGGACAGTTGTCGATATCCGGTTATGTAGATGTTGGCTATCAGTATAATTTTAATAAACCTATGTCGGGCATGAACGGTGGAAGGATTTTTGATCTTTATCATAATCAGTTCTCTTTAGGCCTTGTGCAGACCGTGGTGACCTATACTAAGGGTAAGTTGACAGGAGTTGCTGACCTAACAGTGGGGCCTAATGCTGATCTAGCAAACTTTGGTAATGACGGTACGGCTAGGATTGTCAAACAGGCTTATGTGTCATATGCATTTACTGACAAGGTAGCATTGACTGTTGGGCAATATGGTACTCATATTGGATATGAAGTGATAGAGGCACCTTTAAACTTTAACTATAGCTTATCTCACCTCTTTGGGAATGGTCCTTTCTATCATACTGGGGCAAAGTTGGATTTTAGCTTATCCGACGGCGTAGGGGTCATGATAGGAGTAGTAAACGGATGGGACGCGCTTGTGGATTTTAATGATAAAAAATCCATCACTGCCCAGCTTGCCCTAAGTCCAGCTGAAGGCCTTGATATGTATCTGAACTGGGTAGGAGGAGATGAATACGGTGGAGGTTCTGCTTTTGGAGACACGAAAGGATCCTTTGCCAGTTTGTTTGATCTGGCACTGTCTTATAGCGCTTCTGATGCCTTTTTAATAGGTCTTAATACTGCTTATGGCTCATTCAAGTCTGGTGAAAACGAACCGATTCCGGGTGAAGTTTACTCTGCAGATGCAGATTGGTGGGGAGCTGCTCTGTACCTAAACTATAATGCCACAGAAAGATTCGGAATTGGCCTCCGAGGGGAGCATTTTAGCGACCCAGATGGGGTGCGGTATAACGGGCCGCTAGAAGTCACCGCCTTTACCTTGACCGGTAATGTAAAACTTGCCGAAGGTAACTTTATGATCAAGCCTGAGTTGAGGGCAGATTTCACCAAGGATGGCTTCTTTGAAGATGGTGACGGTAACTTCGGCAAAGACAGTCAAATCACGATGGGGCTTGCCTTTATATACGCTTTCTAACGAGTCGATCTAAGGGTAAGGTCTTCTCCTTGCGGGGTAATAGCCATGCTTCAAATCGTCAGGCCAATCGGTCGAAAAAGCCTCTTGAAGGGAGAATCCTTACTCTAAAGCAGCATATCCTTTTGTTCGAGCATATTTTGCGCTATATTTAGACTGTTATTTTAGGGCAATGAAGCATGGCAAATATGGTCGTATCGAAAGTAAGTACCTTTTCTGGGCATAGGGATTGTGTTTACACCTTGGAAGGATACAAAACGCCCTCTGTCTTTTTTTCAGGTGCTGGCGACGGAATGATAGTGAAGTGGAACCTGAAAGATGGGGACAAAGGTGTTCTTATTGCCAAAATGGATACCTCTGTATATGCTTTGCATTACTGTCTGCCCTACGACTGCTTGGTCGTAGGGCAGAACTATGAAGGGATACATGTAATCGATGTGGAAAGTAAGGTCGAAAAAGCCTCGTTGAAATTGACCGATGTTGCCATATTTGCGATACAATCATATAAAGACTTGATTTTTGTGGGTACAAAAGATGGTGATGTAGTAGTTGTCAAGCTTCAAAACCTTTCTGTTGTAACCCGTTTGCAGTTTAGCTCCAAGAGTGCTCGTTCTATGGCTATAAATGTTGAGCGGAAAGAACTTGCTGTAGGCTATAGTGACAAAGCCATTCGGATTTTTGATTTAGAGTCACTGGCACTCAAGCATACCATATCAGCACATACTAATTCTGTGTTTACAGTCTGTTACTCCCCTGATTATCGTTACTTGCTAAGTGGCGGACGTGATGCCCATTTGAGAATTTGGGATGTGAATAATGAATATGTCGAAATCCAAAGCATTGTAGCGCATATGTACGCTATCAATAGTATCGTTTATAGTCCAGATGGACAACTTTTTGCTACTTGTAGCATGGACAAGTCAGTGAAAGTGTGGGATGCAGAACAATTTAGGCTTTTAAAAGTAATTGATAAGGCAAGGCATGCCGGACACGGTACTTCTGTAAATAAACTGCTGTGGAGCGCCCATGAGAATTTGTTGGTATCGGCAAGCGATGATCGCAGTATTTCCATTTGGGATATTAATATGGCAGAGCATTATCACTAAAACAATAGTAGCATATGAAAATAACCCCCCTAGAAATAAGGCAAAAAACCTTTGAGAAAAATTTCAGAGGATATGATAAAGACGAAGTGACTGCTTTCCTACAGACGCTTTCCCAGGAGTGGGAAAGAATGGTGGATCAACAAAAAGAGTTGAAGTTCAAGCTTGAAGCTGCTCAGGAGGAAGTGAGGAAATTGAGAGAGGTTGAAAGCTCTCTTTTCAAAACTTTGAAAACAGCTGAGGATACCGGTAGCAGCATGGTGGAACAGGCAAAAAGAACTGCCGAATTGCATCTTAAAGAGTCTCAAATGAAAGCGGAGGCGATCATAAGCGAATCCCGTTCTAGGGCAAAGTCGATGATAGAGAATGCCGAGCATAAGTCACGTCAACTGGTAGAAAGCATGGAAGATGAGGTGAAGATGTTGGAGCAAACTTATAAAACGCTCGAAAACTATAGAGAGAATCTCATCTCAGATTTGCGCAACATTGCAAATGATACCTTAGAAAAGGCCGACAGGGCTATGAAGCAAAGGGACAGATTCTCTATTGATGAGATTGTTTCAAAAGCGAGAAGCGTTTCGGAGAAGATAATAAATCAGGAGCCAATTGAAGAGGAAGAAGAATATAAGGTAACGATGCAGGCACATGGAGAAGAGTCGGGGCAAGAAGCTAAGGATGCCCCCCTAGGTCCTGAAGAGCAGGCTTCTGAACATAATAAAGAAGGCGGTTCTTTTTTTGATCAAATTAGTTAATGCAGGATGGCGATGGGCAAAGTTGCGTTAGAGGGTCTTGAGTTTTTCGCCTATCATGGATTCTATGATGAGGAGCAAAAAATGGGCAATAAGTATGCCGTTGACATAGCTGTGGTCACAGACTTTGAAGAAGCAGCCGAAAAGGATGTGCTGTCTGAAACAGTAGATTATGGTGAACTTTACAAAATCGTAAGAGATGAAATGTTTAAGCCTTCTCGGCTATTGGAGAATATAGGCAAACGGATCATAGATGAGGTGTTTTCGAAATTCTCTGCAATTACAGAGATAGAACTAAGCATATCCAAATTCAATCCTCCAATTGGCGGAGTGTGTGGACGAGCTAGGGTTACGATGTCGGCATCACGGAACGATAGCCAATACAGCCATGAGTTGAGGTGATCTAATGGAGTAAACTTCATCAACTTTTCGTTTTGCGATCTCCGTCTGTAAATACAAATCCTCGGGCGTCTGGCCCTTCGTAGAAATCCACCTGTTTGTCGAGCAAGTACATGGCATGCTTCTTATCGACATAGACAATCACATCCTCTATTGTATATTCAAGATCGCTTTCGTTTTTCTTGTCAAAACCCAATACGAAAGAGACGCCTCCGCATCCCCCTCCGCCGGATATTCCTACTCTTAGGCCATAATTGGCAGGAATGTTCTTGTTATTTATGATCGCTTTGATTTCTGTCAAAGCTTTTTGTGTAATACGAACAGGAGCCAAATTCATTTCAATGCATTATTATGGGGTAAAGTTAAGGATTTGATATGGGAATAGGTGGATATTTAGCCTGATTTCCCATCCATAAACAATCAATTACCTGCTAAATCCGGGAAAACTTTTTGGGGTCTTTGAGAAGTTCTAATATCAGCAACCATAATTTCTCATAAGGGATGATTTCTATTTGGGCATAAGCATCTCCAGGAATGGGAACCTTCTTTAACCTTTCGAACCAGTTTGCTCCTTTTTTCTCTGTGCTTTTTGGGTTGAAATCATTTCTTATGCACACAATGAGCAACCGAAAAAACAATCGGCTTCTTTCGCTGTTGGAGTCCTTCAAATAAGAATTCAGGTACTTTCTTAATGAATCTTCTTTGGCTAAGAGCTGCTCATAATTTTCATGTTTTAGCCCATGAAGAAACTGGAGTATAATTATAGAGACATTGTACCCTAACTTATCCTTGCTATGCTCAGGCACCTGCTGGAGGAAGCTCCAAAAGTCAGAAGATTGCATATAGGTTGCCTTTGGATAGAAAAAAAGCAAATAAGCTTTAAACAGCGCCCAATTTTCCTTGGCTCGTGTTTTTATTCGTTTATAGTAAGGATTGTCATCCACTTCTTTTATTATTTCGTGGGCTAGCTCCCAATTTCCAACGTGCAGGGCTAAGAGGAAGTAGTGCTGCATATAGGCAAACCAATTGCGGGAGTAAGGATGGAACGCCACTTTATACTTTTCTGCGAGCCCAAGGCCCTCATCATACCTGCGAGCCCTGAGCAAAGCAGAAATATGTGAGTACTTGTTGGCTCTGTGATCGAATCGTAGGGCATTGATTTTCCCATCTTCGAGAAGTCTTTCGGCGTCTCTGAGGATAGTTATATTTGCATCAAAGTCTCCGATGAGCTTTAAGTACCAAGTGTTGAGGTAGTAATAATGTTGAAAAATGTTGAAAGAGTTAGTCGACTGCCATAAGAACATGAGTCTATGGATTACTTCTGGCAGCTTTGGCAGGTAGGCCTTCCTTGATGCAACTGTCCTGATCATTTCCAGCCTTGCCGTATAATACAGTTCATAGGCTTCATTCTCCAATGCTTTCAGAGCCCTGAGCTTTTCCAATGTTTTCAGGGTGCTATGGAATTGCTTGTGCTTTGTTTGTTGAACATAAATATAGTTGAGGTTTTGGTAGCATTCTATTATTATGTCGGTAAACTCATATTTAGTGGCAATAGAAAGTGCTTTTTTAAAAAAATCCTCGGCCCAATCAAACTCTGCTATATGTAACAGCCCTCTGCCTCTATAGACTAGATCATGGCACTCTTTTTCCATCTTCTTGTCATCACGAACACTGCTGCGAAGAAAAAATAAGTGGTTGTGTAGTTTCTTATGGAGCCTATGTTTTAACATCCTATATCTTTCCGTGCCTTCGAGCGAACCGTAAACATCTATGATGGCATCCTCATCCTTTTCATACTTATTGCCAAGAATGTTCATGAGCAGATACTCCTCTTTATTTCTAGGCTTTAAATTGGAAAAGTCATATATAGGATTCTTTTTTCCTGTAAAAAAAGTGATAATATGGACTAGCCGCTTAAGATTGTTCATTTATGTCTTCCTCCAATTTAGGATTTAGACGGTAATTTAATTAAAAATTGCAATAATCTAATAGTGATTGCGGGCTATACAATCGCCTGCATTTTTAAGAACAATCAAAATAACTTTAGTAATCACATCAAATGATTACGAATATGTTGTCTCTTTTACTTTATCTCGCTTTGCAACTTTCTGGAGTTGACCAAGACTCCAAGCAACAGGATCAGCCTCAAACGGCCCAACAGGTACTCAACTCAAAACCAATTGATGGAGATTGGGAAGATGGTGACTAGCTGATCGAAATAAAGATATCATGGGAGAGCAAATATAATTCTCCCATGATAAAAAAACCAGAAGAATCTTAATTTTCTCTTCCGAACGCATTGGTGAACAGTCAGCTTCTCTCCTTTTAATATTGACTTGTTCAAATGTTTTTGGCAAATAGCAACAAAAGTATAATTTTAGTTGCCTGAAAGGTAGTCATTTGCTATGAAAGAGAAATTCCTGGTTTTATTCTTACTGGTGCTGTTTATTGCCTGTAAACAAAAAATGGAACCGACACAGGCAAGTCATGTCCATATTAGGAGCATTAAGGATGTCGAGACGCTCAACCCTGTTGTTGCAAGTGGTAAAGAAGCATCATCCATTATTTCACTTATCTATCAGCCCCTTTTGAGCATAGACTTGGGCAGCAATGAGATAAAACCTATTCTGGCTAATCAGCTTCCTAAAGTAATAATAGAGGATTCCGTTTCTCATTTTCATTATACTCTCAGACCAGAAGCCACGTGGCCTGACGGATCCCCAATCACTGCATATGATGTGTTTTTTACACTCAAGGTGGCCAACGCTCCTCATATCCAAAATGAAAGGAGGAAAATGGCCTTGTCTTTTATCCATGATGTAACAATAGACAGTAGCTCAGCAAAAAAAATCACATTCCATTGTGAAGGGTATGTCGATGAGATGGATATTATGACCGGAGGCTTTCCTATTTTGCCTGCATATGTTTATGACCCCAAAGGAGTGTTGGATGCTTATGAATTACAGGAACTTAAGAATAGGGGAGCTTCAGCAGATCCTGTATTGAGGGATTTTGCTGCTCATTTCAATAGTCTTGCAGGGTCAAGGGCGCCTGAAGCCTATATAGGAAGTGGGGGATACGCTATAGCAGAATGGGTCACGGACCAAAGAATAGCACTAAAACGGAAGCCAGAATGGTGGGCAAAGGACTTGGGGCTGCTTTCAATTACCGCTAATCCGAATACAATCACATTCCAGATTATTCCTGATAATGCAGCGGCTGTACTATCGCTTAGAAATAAGCAATTAGATGTGATGCTTGATATACCAGAACATGAATTCAGAAAACTCAATCAGGATAGCCTCTTTATAGAAGATTATGCTTTGTTTTCTCCAGCTACATATACAGTGAATTATTTTGGTGTAAATGCAAGGTTACCCAAGTTTAAGGGCAAAAAGACAAGAAAAGCGCTTGCTCACCTGGTGGATTGGGAAAATATCCAACTCGCCATTGGGCAAAATACTTCGAGTAGGGCCGTTGGTTTTATAAGTCCCCAAGACAAACAAAATTATAATAGTAATATAAAACCATATGCCTATGACCCTGATTTGGCGAAAACGCTACTAATTGAAGATGGGTGGCGCTTAGAAAAAGATAGATGGTATAAAACCATCGATGGAAAAAAAGAACAGCTTGCCTTTAGCATACAATATAGGGCAGGAAGCTTCAACTACGAGAACATCGCATTGATTTTTAAGCAATCTGCAAGAAATATCGGTATAGAAGTAATGCTTAGGCCAGTAGAAAGTGGTATACTTAGCCATAATTTAAGAAATCATAATTTTGATCTCTTTATTAGGGCACTTGTAGGAAATCCGTTCTCCTTTAATTTTATGCCTATCCTGCATACTACGAGTGCACGGATCAACGGCATGAATTATACAGCATTTGGCTCATTGGAAAGCGACCGAATAATTGAAGGTATTATAAATTCATCTGACAAACAGCAGCAATCGGTGCTCATAAAAGATTTGCAAGAAATTCTTTCGGATGAAGCCAATATGCTTTTTTTATACTTTAACGAGCAAAAAATGGCAGTGCATAGACGTTTTGATAATTTAAAAATATCCGGTTTGTATCCCCATTTTGACGTGAGTGCATTTGTGTTAAAGGAAGACTAATTGCCCCAACAACATGGTGTATCAACAGATCTTGTACATTTTGAAAAGACTTGCTCTTGGCGTCCCTGCTCTATTAATCATTACTTCCATAGTTTTTTTATTAAGCAAGGCTATGCCGGGCAACTCTGGGACGTATCTACTGGAGCAGGATGGAGGAGGGATAGGGTCACTGGCTGATGGTGTAGAAAGAGAAAAAACATTTCGTACATATTTGCAGAGAACGGGCCAGGATAAGCCCTTATTTTATTTTAGCTTGTCTTCAAGGGCGGAACCTGATACTTTGAACAAGATACTTCATGACAATCAAAGACATTTCTTAAAGCAACTCTGCTTTGAATACGGCGACTGGCAGTATGTATACGGATATTACCAAGCATTAAAACAACTTCAGCTTGGAGTGGAGCAGCTTCACAGAGTAAGCCGGTTGCAGCCTGTTGTAGAACAGCTCTTTACTGCAGTCAGTGAAGCTGAAATCAAGGAACGCCTCTATCGTTTCACCCTTATTGCTAAGGAAAATGGGACTGACTTGAATGCTTCTGTACGACTCGTGCAGCGAAGTTTTGAGCAAATGCGAGAAAATAGGAAGCCATATTCGAAGCTGGTTCCTGTCTTTTTATGGAATGGCAACGACAATCAATATCATGCTTGGCTAGAGGGGCTGCTCAAGGGTAATATGGGGTTCTCATTGAAAGGCTATAGGCCTGTTTCGACGGTAATTGGTGAAGCTATTGGGGTTACACTCATTATGTCCATTACAGCGCTCTGTATAGGGTGGGCAGCAGCACTTGTGCTAGGGATTTTGGTCAACTTACCCACTTTTCGTAAAATAGGAAGACCTATCATGGCAGGTTTGTATGTACTCGATACCGTGCCACTATTTTTGCTTTCCTTTTTGTTGTTAATTATTTTTTCTACGGCTAGTTACCAAGGAGCATTTTTAGCCTTTCGAGTGGAGGATTGTGCAGGTGGCTCGGGAGGACTTTTTGGAGTGGGAGCCTTGATGTATCAATTAGTCCTTCCAATTGCATGCATGTCATTGGCTGTTTTGCCTTATATCACCGCTCAGGTAGATAGGGCTATAAAAGAAGAGCTCAAGAAAGAATACATAAAAACCGGCTATGCTAAAGGGCTGGCTGATATTGTGATCCTGAGACGACATGTTCTCCATAATGCATGGGTTCCTTTGATTACTTTATTCACCAACCAACTTCCTGCTATCATAAGTGGTGCTGTTGTTGTGGAAGTGATTTTTGCTATACCCGGTATGGGCAGATTGCTTGTAGATACAGTAAGCGGGCGTGATTATCCTGTAATCCTTGGTATTGTCGTCATTGTAGCAACTCTGAAGATTGTATCTAATATCCTTGCTGATATATTATATGCTATTGTCGATCCTAGAATCAAAGCTGAAAAATGAAGGGATCTTTAGTCTATAGCAACCGGAATGTATTGTTGGGTTTGGCCTTATTGCATCTTTTAGGATTTTTCTTTTTAGGTATTTTCCCTCATTTCTTTTCAGGCGAAGAGGGCATTTTGCCATATACTGCCCAAGGTATTGATATGTCAAAGCCCTTTAAGGAACCTTCTTGGCGATTCAATGAGAACTTCTTTGGAACGGACCACCTAGGAAGGGACGTTCTGGCACAGATCATTTATGGTTGTAGGACCTCCCTTGTAGTTTGTATCCCTGCTATTTCTATAGCTACTCTAACGGGGCTTTTGCTGGGCTTATCAGCTGGATATTTTGGCAATGATGGAAAGAAGATTCGATTGCACGCAATGCTGCTTTGTGGAATAGTGCTATGCATAGGGTTGTATTATGGCTTCTATGCCGGCCAATATTCATTGAAGAGAGCTTGGGATTCTAGTTTTATTGAGGGTTTGGGGGTGCTCATGTGGCGTTTGTGCTTAGTAAGCCTATTCAGTGTGGGAACATATATACTCGTGAAAAAATCTAAAAAGGGGAAAACTTGTTATGTGCCAATGGACGAACTTGTACTGAAAATGGTAGAGCTGTTTTCTTCTGTTCCTAGGCTTATACTTATTTTGGCATTAGCGGCATTTTTGCAGCCTTCCGTAGGTGTACTTGTGTTGATTTTAGGACTAACATCGTGGACAGGGATGGCAAGATTGTCAAGAGGTGAGGTAATTCGGATTAAGGCATTGCCTTACATTGAAGCGGCAAAAGCGTTGGGGTTGAAAGATCGTAGTATTGTATTGTATCATGTTTTACCCAATATCCTGCCTGTAGTTATTGTGGCGGCGGCATTTGGATTGGCTAAACTTTTGGCGCTTGAAGCCACATTGTCATTTTTAGGGATAGGCCTACCTCCCGACGAGGCAAGTTGGGGAAAGATCATTTCTAATGTCCGACACAATTTCTCAGCATGGTGGCTGGTGGTATTTCCCGGTGGATACCTCTCATTAACAGTACTGGCCCTGCATTACTGTAGTAATTATTTCTTAGATCGGTATCGCCCATAAAGCATAGCATTTGAGCGCCGCTCCAAAAATGCAATTCCTGTGCATGCGTTTAGTAGGTAGCTTTGTAGGAAATCAAAATCTACCAAAGAAATGAAGTTGTATCTAAGCATGCCTCGGGGATTGCTGCCTCATTATAACAAGACTTTAGCATTATATCACGAGCTTGCCAAGCAAGGTCACCTTTCTGAGGCATGGGCTCAATTGGAAAGGGCGCATGTCATAGGGCAGGCCTTTCCTTACCAACATACGGAGGTGCATTGGTTGATGCTAAAGTTTGGAATGAGAATAAAAAGTATGTCCGAGATCGTTGGACAGGTTCCTAGGTTATTGGTCGGTGGTGTAAAATCTTTTGTTGGGGCTATTCCAGTGGGAAATACAGGTGGGGCAAATGTGTCGCCCCTCAAGCCTATGGATATCCCAGATGATATTAAGCAACTTCTTGACCAGTATAAAGACAAATAAACAAGACCAGGTATAAGAATTGGCTAAATGAAAATGAAAGTAATGAGAAGTGCGATATGAAAGAGAGTTCTAATAATCATATAGGAAAGAATTTGGTTAAAGATAAAAAGGCTAAAACGAACAATCATGACCATCATGGTGAGCACGGAAAGAGTTCATGGAAGGCTCAATGGGACTTGTTGCTTGCCTTGGCGATCTTGATCGTACTATTAGTGCTCAAATATGGTTTTGGCATTTTGTTTCCTCCTGCGCTAGCACTTGTTGTAAACCTTGCCGCTTACTGGTTAGCGGGAAGATCGGTATTGGCAATTGCATGGAGGAAATCAAAGCATGGTGATGTCTTCAATGAGTTTGTTCTGATGAGTGTTGCTACTATCGGAGCATTTCTGATTGGCGAATATGAAGAAGGAGTGGCCGTCATGGTATTTTATCAGATAGGGGAGTGGTTTCAACATGCGGCAGTGGATAAAGCCAAGGGAAATATAAAAGCCTTGCTTGACATCCGACCCGATACGGTCACAGTTGTAAGAGGCGGAAAGTCTATTGATGTCGCTCCCAAAGAGGTTGCTATTGGCGAAACGATCCAAGTGAAACCTGGAGAAAGGGTAGGGCTGGATGGTACCCTTCTCTCTGAAAGAGCCTCGTTCAACACAGCAGCGCTCACCGGAGAGAGTGTTCCGGAGTCGAGAGGAAGAGGGGATCGGATATGGGCAGGAATGATCAACCTAAATACTTTGGCTTCAGTAGAAGTTAAAGCACTTTTTAGGGACAGTAAGTTGAGCCAGATCCTGGAAATGGTACAAGAGGCAACTGCTCGGAAATCCCAGACGCAGTTGTTTATCGCTCGATTCGCAAAGGTCTATACGCCTATAGTTTTCTTTCTTGCATTGGGGGTTTGTGTGATTCCTTTCTTCTTCGTAGTAGACTATGTATTCCAAGAGTGGTTCTACAGAGCGCTGGTCTTTCTAGTGATTAGCTGCCCTTGCGCCTTAGTCATTTCAATTCCGCTAGGCTATTTTGGGGGAATCGGATTGGCTTCCAAAAATGGCATTTTATTTAAGGGTGGAAATTACCTTGATGTCATGACCAAGATATCCACTGTGGTGATGGATAAGACCGGAACACTTACCAAAGGCGTTTTTGAAGTTCAAGAAGTCGTGGCACAGCATGTGGAGAAGGATGTATTGGTGGCGGTAGCAGCAGGAGTGGAGCAGTATTCAACCCATCCGATTGCACAAGCTGTGGTGGCATATGCAGGCGAGGCACACCAGCTTTTGGAGGTAACCGATATCGAAGAGATAGCAGGACAAGGCCTAAAAGGCGTGATCGAGGGAAAGGAAGTGCTTGTCGGCAACCTAAAGCTTTTGAAGCGAATGAATATTGCCTATCCCCAAGAGATAGCGCATATTGTGGATACTCTAGTAGTAGTGTGCATCGACAGGCAATATGCAGGGTATATGATAGTAGCAGACG
>SMEH01000286.1_pt1 | contig 15990 bp, 16 predicted proteins | sample 2456361 | NCBI WGS metagenome assembly SMEH01 (sample SAMN10132587, study PRJNA489261) | soil metagenome | isolation source: day1 control-loamy sand soil ammended | place: USA | reverse complement strand
GAACTTGGTATGATCACAATCTATACAGACGGTGCCTCTCGCGGAAATCCAGGACCTGGAGGGTACGCTACCATCCTGGTGTACAATCAATACCGGAAAGAACTGTCTGAAGGTTTCCGAAAAACGACCAATAATCGGATGGAACTGCTGGCGGTAATCAAAGGGCTTGAAGCACTAAAGAAAGAAGGCAGCAATGTGACAGTATATTCCGACTCTAAATACGTGGTAGATGCCGTAGAACGTGGCTGGGTGTGGGGATGGATGAAAAAAGGCTTTCAGGGGAAAAAGAACGCAGACCTTTGGCGGAGATTTGTGGAAGTATATAAAAAGCACAATGTAACCCTAAAGTGGGTGAAAGGTCATGCAGGACATGTAGAAAACGAGCGTTGTGATGAACTGGCAGTCAGGAGCGCCCTAGGCAGCAACCTGCTCATTGACGAAGGATATGAGCAGGCTGTGGGGTAATAGCGCTATTTTAAGATTTGGAAACCAAAAGCATAATGGAACACCACCCAGTAAAGATTTCTGCGGTAATTATTACATATAACGAGGAAAAAAACATCGAACGATGTCTAAAATCATTGCAAGGTATTGCCGATGAAATAATTGTGGTGGATTCTTATTCAACGGACAAAACTGCTGAAATATGCAAAAGATTTGAGGTGAATTTTGTTTTACATCCATTTGAAGGATATGTTCGACAGAAAAACTATGTGCTTGACTTGGCGTCTTATGATCACATATTGTCAATTGATGCGGATGAGGCCATTTCCGAGGAATTACGAGAGTCTATATTGCAAGTTAAGAATGATTGGCGTTATGATGGCTATAGATTCAACAGGCTCACCAATTATTGTGGAAAATGGGTGAAATATGCAGGATGGTACCCTGATGCAAAAATAAGGTTATGGAAAAAAGGAAAAGGAAAATGGGAGGGAATAAGCCTTCATGAAAAACTAATTATGGGAAAGGACTCTTCTGTAGGTACTTTAAAAGGAGATCTGTTGCATTATTCCTATTATTCAATTGCACAATATATTTCAAAAACCAACTCCTTTTCGGATCTGGCGGCAAAAGAAGCTTCTAAAAGGGGAATGACAGCTTCCTTCATCGATATAATCATTAACCCTTGGTTTGTTTTTGTAAAAAAATACTTTTTTCAAAGAGGTTTTACAGGCGGATGGACAGGTTTTACAATTTGTATTATTTCTGCTTTTGGAAAATTCTTGAAGTATGCCAAACTAAGAGAATTAAATAAAAGTAAATGAATGTCTTGCATATTAACTCAGAAACAGGTTGGAGAGGTGGAGAGAGGCAAATTGTATATCTTGTTGAAGAAATATTAGCGGTAGGTGTCGGCTGCGCTATCTTGTGTAAAAAAAACTCTAAGCTCCACCATTATTGTATAGAAAGGGAATTGCCTCATTACACGGCGTCCTTTCGTAATGCCTTTGATGTGGGAACGATAATGATGATTCGAAAACTTGTGAGGACCTACCAGTATGATTTGATTCATGTCCATACCCCTAAAGCTAAAACTTTAAGTGTCATTGCTTCATCTTTTTTAGGACTGAATGTTCCCATTGTGTTTACCAAAAGGACTTCCTTCAAGATTAAAAAAAATGCTTTAACCCTATTGAAATATAATCACCATTCGATAAAGAAGATAATCGCAATATCCAATAGGATAGCAGATTTGCTAAGGGAAGTTATAAAGGAGTCAGATAAGATAGAAACAGTTTATAGTAGTATAGATTTAAATAACTACGGTTTTCAGCCAAGTGACACTATTAGAGAAGAACTTGGGTTGTCCCCAAATGTTAGGTTAATAGGTATTGTGGCTGCATTGTCTCCCGAAAAAGATCATTTTACTTTCTTAAGAATGGCAGCTATGTTAAGAGATAATAAAAATCTTCACTACGTTATTGTCGGAGAAGGGCCATTGGAAAATCAACTCAAAGAGGAAGTTGAAAAGAATAATCTAAAAGATATTGTTCATTTTATTGGGTTCAGAAAGAATGTTTATGAATTGTTGCCAGAATTGAATGTCCTATTATTGACTTCAATAGAAGAAGGACTAGGTTCTGTTATCCTCGATGCATTTGCTAGCAAGGTTCCTGTAGTAGCCACTAATGCTGGAGGTATTCCTGAGCTGGTTAAGCATGAAGAAACTGGCCTAATTGCGCCGGTAAAAGATCATGAGAAACTGGCAGAAAATGTCAATCGAATTTTGAACGAACCTGAACTAAAAGAACGATTGATAATAAATGCTTATGAATTCGTGCAAGGCTTTTCTAAGGAGAAAACCGCTGAAAAGACATTAGCAGTTTACCGTGAAATATTGGCTGATAAAAGCTAGACATACAAAAAAAGCACCCTTTACACAGGGTGCTTTTTAAACATTCAGTCAAATTCTTAATACCTATAATAATCGGGCTTGAATGGTCCTTGCACCTCTACGCCAATATAAGCAGCTTGGTCAGGAGTGAGTTCGTCAAGCTCCACTCCGATTTTTTCCAAATGGAGTGCTGCAACTTTCTCATCCAGATGCTTAGGCAAGGTATAAACTTTGTTTTCGTATTTTTCAGGGTAGTTCCAAAGCTCGATCTGTGCCAAAGTTTGATTGGTGAAGGAATTGGACATTACGAATGAAGGGTGGCCAGTAGCACAGCCCAGGTTTACCAACCTGCCTTCTGCAAGCAATATGATATCATTGCCATCGATGTTGTAAAGATCTACCTGAGGCTTGATCGTGTCTTTGGTATGGCCATAGTTTTGATTTAGCCAAGCTACATCAATCTCATTGTCAAAGTGGCCAATATTACAAACAATAGTTTTGTCCTTCATGGCTTGGAAGTGACGACCCACAATGATGTCTTTGTTCCCCGTAGCAGTCACAACAATATCAGCTCGGGATATGGCATTGTCCATCTTTTTCACCTCAAACCCGTCCATAGCAGCTTGCAGTGCACATATAGGATCGATTTCTGTAACAATGACTCTCACACCTGCTCCACGGAGTGACTGTGCAGAACCTTTTCCAACATCACCGTAACCCGCCACTACAGCTACTTTGCCAGCCAGCATCACGTCAGTGGCTCTTCTTATCGCATCTACTAGCGATTCTTTACAACCATACTTGTTGTCGAATTTCGATTTTGTTACGGAGTCGTTCACGTTGATCGCAGGGACAGGCAAGGTTCCTTTTTTCACTCTTTCGTATAATCTAAGGACTCCTGTGGTAGTTTCTTCTGAGATACCTCGTACGCCTTTTGCCAGTTCAGGGTATTTATCCAGAACCAAGTTGGTAAGGTCACCACCATCATCCAAGATCATGTTGAGGGGCTTTCTGTCTTCTCCAAAGAATAAGGTTTGCTCGATGCACCATTCGTACTCTTCTTCAGTCATACCTTTCCACGCAAACACTGGAATGCCTGCTTTGGCAATTGCTGCGGCAGCATGGTCTTGTGTAGAGAATATATTGCACGAAGACCAGGTAACTTCGGCACCAAGTGCGACCAAGGTTTCAATGAGCACAGCCGTTTGGATGGTCATGTGTAAGCAACCGGCAATTCTTGCTCCTTTGAGAGGTTTGTCTTTGCCAAACTCTTCTCTCAAAGCCATTAAGCCTGGCATCTCGGCCTCGGCCAATCTAATTTCTTTTCTCCCCCATTCTGCAAGGGAAATATCTTTTACTTTGTAGTTCAACTGCGTGTCGATCATGATTGGTTGTGTTGATGTTAAACGATGAATTAAAGCTCCTAAGAACCTCAATCCTATTTCTGCTAGTGGTTGATGGTTAATAAAAGTAGACAAAGTTAAGGCAAAAGTTCCCCATCTTCAACAATTTATACGACCTCCTGTATATTCGGGCTTATCTAATAGGATTAAGCCTTCGTACTGGGCTACTTTAGACAATGTCGGCCATTACCCTTTCAACCTTCTGGAAATAAAGAAGCCCTGATAAAAACATAATTATTATTATACAAAAGGAAATGTAAGCATAAGGGCTGGGCGGGCTACCTCCTAGAATACTCCATCGAAAACCCTCTACAATGCCAGCCATAGGGTTGGCATAAAATAGAAAGCTGCCCCAGGCCGGTAAGTTGTCTACTACATCTTTGGATTGGTAGCCTACAGGCGTTGCGTACAGGCCAAACTGAACAATAAAAGGCACCACATGCTGAAAATCACGATAGCGGATGGTAAGGGCACTGAGCCAAATGCCTGCTGCTAATGACGACACAATGGTAAGCAATATGAACAGAGGAAGGAAAATAACATTTCCTGAAGGTGTTACGCCATAGTAGAGTAATAAGATTACAATAAAAACAAAGGCAATAAGGAAATCAACAAACCCTACTACTGCTTTTGACAATGGGATCACGAGCCTTGGGAAATAAATTTTTTTGACCATTTCCTGAGCTCCTATAATGGAATTTCCGGATTGATTCAGCACAAAAGCAAAGTAAGCCCAGGCAGCCATGCCGCATACGGCAAATAAAGGATAGGGAACGCCTTCAGTATCTACTTTGGCTACCCTTCCAAAAACTACCGTAAAAATAATCAATGTAGCCAAGGGTTGGAGTATGGCCCACAAGAGCCCTAGAAAGGTCTGGGCGTATCGAACCCTCAAGTCCCTATAAGCAAGGATAAGGAATAGGTCTTTATATTGGTAAAGCTCTCTGAGATTTAATTGAATACCTTTTTTCCCTGCATCGACAATTAGTCTACTCATCCGCGGTTCTTTAATAAGTCAAAAGTAAATGATTTTTCCCAAAAAAGTAATGTTTTGTGAATGCATAACCGATGTCGCCATAAAATAAGGGGTTGCGTTACCAAGTGGCTCCAACCTTTTTATATATTTGAACTTATAACTATCGGTTAATGCGCATTATCTTTATTATACCCTATCCATTAGGAAAGGCTCCCTCTCAGAGGTTCAGGTTTGAGCAATATACCGAACTGCTTAATAAACGTGGACATTCTGTGGAATTTGCCCCCTTTATAGACGATAAAACTTGGCATGTGCTGTACCAGAATGGAAAACATGTGGCTAAAGCTCTTGGGATATTCAAAGGGTTTTTGAAACGTATCTTTTTACTTTTCAGGCTTTACCGTTTTGACTTCGTCTTTATCCATCGCGAAGCCGCTCCTGTTGGACCTCCTGTTTTTGAATGGATCATAGGCAAGGTATTCCAGAAAAAGATCATTTATGATTTTGATGATGCTATATGGCTGCCCAATACCTCAAAAGAGAATCTGTTGGCAGCTAAATTGAAGTGGCATAGTAAAACTGCGCCAATCTGCCAGTTGAGCTACAAAATTAGTTGCGGGAATGATTATCTCTGCGCTTATGCCAGACAGTTTAACCCTGATGTAGTCCTCAACCCAACGACGATCGATACAGAGAACGTCCATAATCCAGATCTGTATCAAGCTCCTAAAGTAGAGGGAAAGTTGATTGTTGGGTGGACGGGGTCACATTCTACCTTGATGTACCTCGACCAAATAGCGCCTGTGATTCAAGAACTTGAGAAACAGTATGAGTTTGTCTTTTTGGTCATAGCAGATAAGGCTCCTCGAATAAATTGTAAGAGTCTTCAATTCTTACCATGGGATAAGAATCATGAGATCCGCGACTTGATGGCACTCGACATAGGGATAATGCCCTTGACTGATGATGCTTGGGCAAAAGGAAAGTGTGGTTTTAAGGCTTTACAATACATGGCCTTGGGAATTCCTGCAATTGTATCTCCTGTAGGGGTGAATGTTGAAATTGTGGATGATGGTGTCAATGGGTATATATGTCAAGATCAACAAGATTGGTACAACAAACTGGAAATGTTGATTCTAGACACCCCACTGAGAAAATCCTTAGGGAAGAGCGCCAGAAAAAAGGTGATTGAAAATTATTCTGTCCTATCTAATGCTGACAATTTTTTATCCTTTTTTGAATAGTGATTCAAAGTAAATAACCCGATGAGATAAAAGGGAATTAAGGGGATTTTGTAACGTACCAGCGATCCAAAATTGTAAGTAGAAAAACCCACAGCAAAAGCGAAACTCAAAGCAAAAACAAGACAAAATGTAATGGTAGGATCTATGCTTTTGAGCGTAGTCAAAAGCCTGGTGCGCACGGTTATCACTATTGTAAAGATAAGCAGTGCGAAGCTCTCTAGGGCAGACAGCAACATGATGGGGTTTTTAGCTTCCCATAAGTATGGTCGGAAAAGCGTAACGTTTATGGCCAATGGCAGTTTCTTGATCATACCAGAAACGCTATAGTCAAAGTCACCTAATGTGTAACTTGATCCGCCTTGTTTTTCACTGACATAGTAGAGGTAGGTGGCAGTAATTTCAGCAGTCTTTCCCAGCGACTCAAGTGAATAGCGTTGGTTGTCTTCCCCAACCGCAACTAAAGCAAAATAACCCAGGACCAAAGCTAGAGCAATCATGATTGGGGTCAGGAGTATGCGCATCATTGCCGAAGGAATGCTTCTTCTCCAATAGAGAAATATCCACAGGATAATGGCAGGGGAAAAACAGAGCAAAATATAAATCTTGATGAGGTAAACGGCATAACACGACAACATTAATACGATAACATACGGTATTATAGAGCGCTTTCGACAAAAAAATATCCTTATAGTGGCATATGTAGCCCAACCAAGAGCCCCAAGTGTGAGCGTGTCTTTGAGTAGTCCCGAACCCCAGAAAAAGACAGAAGGAATAAAAAAAATGGCTAACGCAAACTCAAGGTGGAGCTGTTTATGCAAATCATAAAAGCCTTTGTACATAACCCATAAGCCACTAAAACTAAATAAAGCAAAAAGTATAGCCGTAGCCGAATAGGTGTGAAAAGTGAAGATGTCAAATAAACCAGCCACCCTAACAACAAAATAAGATGAAGAATCATGAAAAAAATACATAAGAGAAGCAAACTGGAAGTTATCAGAGGTGTATTGGTTCTTTGAAAATATTAAGGACAATCCTAGTAAGGGAGATTCTTTAAATGCTTCCCAAATATGCTTGCTATTATTGAAATAGTTGAAAGTGTCGCCTCCCCCGTAATAGAACTGATAGATGAGCCCTACCGAGATCGCACCAATTATTTTGACGGTAAGTGCAGGAATAAAATAGCGTTTAGTGTTGGCGTCAGCAACCAAGCCTCGAATGAAATAGGCCACGAGGTAGATCACTATCAGGTATAAGGGCGTAATGACAAAATCCTGTAGTGTCATAGGGATAAGTGTAGGATGCTTGAACTATAGGCTATGCATGGCATAACATTCATAAGGAAAGTAGCGATTTAAAAACCTAAATTAGCTCTTTCCCACAATTATAGAAAAGAATTGAGTTTAATTACGCTATTGTCTTCTTCTGGCCTCTTGATGAGCAGGGTGGCTTCTTTTAGCATATTTTTTCACTTGCCTATAATAGCTTTTGGCCAGTTTCTTCTCTCCCTCTTTTTCTGCTATCTCCGCTAGGTTTAGCAAAGAGTAAAGATAATACCCCGACTCTTCTGCTTCTGCTTCTTCGCCAAATTGAACCGCCCTTTGGTAGTAAGTTTTGGCTTTATCCATCATCATCCTCCTACTGTACACTTCTCCCAAGAAGAATGCGGCGTACCGTCCGGAAGTAGCTTCATATCCCACCATGCCGCTATCTATTTTGGCTAATATGTCTAGTGATACCTCTTCTGTTTTGGTTAGTTTGCCTGTGGAGTACAAGAGTCGTGCATAGAACCGTTGAAAATAAGGGTTGTCAGGAAAGGTTTCGGCCAAGTATTCTGAAACTTGGAGCGCTTCATATGGTTTTCCCTCTTCGATGGCCAAGATTCGCATCAGGAACATCTGCGCTTCGGTGCGGGTATAAAAAGCATTGCGAGATACTTCCTGTAGCTGTTTAATGCCAAGCACTTTGTCGCCCTTTGTGAAAAACCATAAAATCGGCTTTAGTAGTGGATAATTTTCTGGAATCCATACTGAGTAGTAATTATAAAGGGCATCTCCAAACAAGAACTCTGGACTCAAATCGTGCTGGCCCCTACTGTCTTCCAGGTATTTAAGCGCATTCTTGCCTACAACGGCCGCTTTGGTCCATTCCCTTCTTTCGGCATACAATCTTCCTTTAAAAGCGTTTGCCGCCGATAAAAAGAAAGCCGCTTCAACGTTACCATCTTTTTCTGTGTATATTTTCTCCGCTAGCAGGATCACCGTGTCCATATAGGCAATCAAGCTCTCGTCGTAACGCTTTTCATCTACGTTGGGAGCGATCTTCCACCATTGGCTCAGTCCCATAAGAAAATAGGGCAAAGGGTGGTTGGGGTACTGTTGCTTAATCCACCTAAACTGTTGCTCGGCTTTCCCGAACTTGAAATTGTACATGTCGTTGACAGCTTGTGTAGCATCCATCTGAACATTCATATTGCTCAGCAATATGTCCATGTCCTGGGCTTTTAAAGCAACAGAACCTGTACTCAGCATAAGAATGAGCAGAAAATTCAGAAAGTAATTATGCATGCTATAATTTGGATAAACAACTTTGCCGACATTCCTCGACAGCCAGTTACTGATAATATCAGGAATCAGGACAATAACGTATTTTCTCGTATAATATTGAAAATTATTAGCCCTTGGAAGCGCTTAAGTGGTGCTGTCCAAGGGCATAAGATTTACAAGTGTGGTCAGCCCGGGATTATTTAGTGATGATGTCTTTTTCCGATCCAGCTAAATTCATATTCCAAGGTAGGGGTCTTTAATCTGTCTGACACCCTTTTTAGTCTATCGGGAAGCGCAAGCAAGTAGTCCCTTGCTTTTTCGCCAGCTTCATTCAAGCCAGTAACTGACTCTACCTTCCAGTCTCTTAGCAAGCTGCTCAATATCTGCACATAATCTTGCGCCGTATATACGCCAAGCCTCTGAGCCGCATTAGAAAAGTGCTCGAATGTAAGCCCAATCTTTACTCCTGTTTCGCGAAGATAGTGGGCAGGCATCACAATCTTCTTCCTCATCATATCTTCTAGGGCTAGCATCATTTCGCTTGGGTCAACCTCAAATATCTTTTCCACAAAGGCTTTGTAAGCTCGGGCATGGCGCATTTCATCCCCGGCTATAACGCCGCATATCTTCGCTAGCTCGATGTTGTCGGCTTTTTTGGCGAGCGCCGAAACCCTTCCATGAGAAATATTGGTAGCGATTTCCTGAAAGCTGGTATAAACAAAGTTGCGGTAAGGGTCTGCACCCGTCTGAATGTCAAATCCGTCGGCAATAAGGTACTGGGTGGAGATCTCAAGTTCCCGCATATTAATCCTTCCTGACAGGTACAAGTATTTGTTCAAGAGGTCACCATGACGGTTTTCCTCGGCTGTCCATCCTCTTATCCACCTTGTCCATCCTGTGTTTTCCTCTTGGTTCACACCTTCCATCCCCACCAACCACGATTCATAAGTAGGCAGGGCCTCTTCTGTAATAGTGTCCCCAATCAAGACAGCCCAAAAGTCATAAGCAAGCTCTTTTGCACTTTCTTGAAGCTCTTTCACCTTTTCAAAAAAATTCTCTTGTCGGGAATCCGGTAGTAAGTCCGCCGGCTGCCACATAGTTTCCACAGGCTTCAGATACTTATCAATTACCTCATCGACAAAACTTTCTAAATAGCGCATTACCTCCATCCTGCTCGAAAACTGTCGCTTGTTCAATCCATTCATGTTTATTCTTGTTGAGTTTGCTAATTTTATTGATTATCTATTCGCTTGAAGTCCAACCATCTATAGGTCAATTGTTCTTGATGGGTCGGCTTTTTACTTCAATCCACATCTTAACTGACCATCCTGCAAAAAATGTTACTAGTAACAAGGTCGTAAGTTATATATAAAACCATTAAAAAATAAAACACCTAAACTATGTCTTTTGTGTTGGCTTGATACTATATAAAGAGAAATACCTATCTATTTTTATCACAATATATTAATATTCAGGCTTAGAAGGCAATTATTTTGAGTTTTTATAAATCTTGAATCGAAATATTAGAACAAAAAATAAAATACTTACATAGCTGTCTTATTGGCTGGTATTTGCCTGAATTAATTTTATTTATTTGGCTCCTTTGTAGAGTTCTTTAATCATTAAAAAGGAGGTAGCCATGTCGAACCACGAACTGAATAACTTAAAGCTAGAAGAGGCAGCTAAATATATAGTGAATGAAGGTGTTTACATTTCAAAAGCTGAATTCCACCAGTTAGAGATTTCCCTTTATAGGATCAATGGTGAGCCTGTAGAAATTTGGTTTGAGCCTGTTCAAGAAACAATCACTAAGATCAACTATCTAAGGGGCAACCAGTTCAATCCTTACTTAAAGCATCTCAACACCAATAACCTCAACTAATACACCGGATATTCGGTGTCTTGATTTTCATCATACTTGTTATTTAATATAAAGCAGGGTTCGTCATGAGTCCTGCTTATTCTTTTTCCCTGCCTAGCCAGGCCCTGAGACTTTTCTACCATCATTCAGCATTGAAGATTTAAAGGGTTCTATCATCTTTAATTTAAAGATGTTAGGAACGATCCCAGTCCTTATCCCTTTCTCGTCAATATAGATGGCAGTCCACCCTCCGAAGTCCTTATTTGGCTTTTGCTCAAAACTTTCTAAGATTTACAACGTTTTTTTTTAACATATCGCAGCGTTACTCATACTCATTATTGTGAATCTCATGAAATCCATTAATCCCTACAACAACCAAGTCCTAAAGACTTTTGAGGAATACAGCCAAGCAGAGATAGAAAGCACGATACAAGAAGCCGATGCCGCTTTCAACGAGTGGAAGCATATAGATTTTGCCCACCGTGCCGAGCTGATGTCCAATTGTGCTCAAGTGCTAAGGGAAGACCAGAAGGAATATGCAGAAATTATGAGCCTGGAGATGGGCAAACGGTTTTCTGAGGCAATTGCCGAGGTAGAGAAATGCGCTTGGGTCTGCGATTACTATGCCGAAAATGCTGCTAAGTTCTTGGCCAATGAGCCATTAAAAGTCGATAAGGGCGAAAGCTATATTGCCTACGACCCTTTGGGCGTGATTCTGGCAGTCATGCCATGGAACTTCCCCTTCTGGCAGGTTTTTAGATTTGCTTCACCCACGCTTATGGCAGGTAATGTCGGTATCCTTAAGCATGCCTCCAATGTGCCTCAGTGTGCCTTGGCCATCGAGCGAGTTTTCAAAAAGGCGGGTTTTCCTTCTGGCGTTTTCAGTACTTTACTTGTGGGATCCGACAAAGTGGAAGCTATCATTGAGGACGATCGCATCATGGCAGTCACGCTTACGGGGAGCGAGGGTGCTGGAAGCAAGATTGCTGAACAGGCTGGACGAAATATCAAAAAGACAGTGCTGGAGCTCGGTGGAAGTGATCCTTTTATCGTGCTTAGGGATGCAGATTTGGAGGAAGCCACGGACATTGCTGTCAAGTCTAGGATGATCAATTGTGGCCAAAGTTGTATTGCCGCCAAACGCTTCATCGTCGATAAAGCCATCGCCGAGGGGTTTTTACAGAAGTTAAAATCCAAAATGGAGGCATTAAAACCAGGAAGCCCTTTTGATGAAGCTGCCGATTACAGTGTTATGGCGCGGGAAGACCTTGCTAATGAACTTTTGGAACAAGTAAGAGACGCCGAAAGTAAAGGTGCCGATATTATTTTAGGAGGAGATCGGCCAGATAGAGAGGGAGCATTTTTCAATCCTACCATTATCACCAACCTTAAGCCCGGTATGCGTGCGTTTGAGGAAGAGCTCTTTGGGCCGGTTGCCACAGTCTTTGCAGTGGCAGATGCAGAGGAGGCAGTAGCGGAAGCCAATAGCTCCCGATATGGGCTGGGCGCATCTATCTGGACAAAAAATATAGAAAAGGCCCAGCAGTTGGCACGAAAGATCGAGTCTGGTGCTGTATATATCAACCAAATGGTCGCCTCCAGCCCATATGTTCCTTTCGGTGGCGTCAAAAAGTCAGGCTATGGACGGGAACTTTCCCACCTCGGCATCCGCGAGTTCGTCAATCAAAAAACGATATGGGTAGCTGGAGGGAAAAATTTGGGGATAGAGTAATTGGGGCACCATTTACTTTGTTTACTAATCAAACGCCCATCAGGATGACAAACCGAGGGCTGGCAATTGAATTAGAGAATGATGGGATAGAATAGGGTGGTGGTTGCTACATCACAATTACAAGTTCCAGCTGCCAACTGCAGCCACAATTCAAAATTTATAACTTCATTTCTAGATATACCCGGCTAACTTATACATCAATATCCCAACTATCTCCCTTTCCAGTATAGCCCATTTTTTAAAAGCATTTTCATTAGGTATGAGCCATGAGTCGGGGGTGAAGGTGATAGGATGGGTATAGAAATCCGTACTGAACATATCTGTGGCTATGTTTTGCTTATCAAAGCAGCCTTTAGCTCTGCGGAGGTGAAAAGCAGAGGTGATTAATAAGAATCGGCCTTCGGGGTATCTTTCTCGAAGGATTGTAGCGGTAAACTTGGCATTCTCGTAAGTATTCCTCGATTGATTTTCGATGATCATGTCTTCTTCAGGGACCCCAAAAAGCTGTAAAGTCCTGACTAAGTTGTCGGCCTCCAAAAGATCAGGGCGCATAAGGCTTCCAGTACCTCCCGTAATCAAGATCTTTTTGATCTTTCCCATTTTGTAAAGTTCAATGGCGTGCATGATCCTGTCGGCGCCTTTTTGAAAGTAAACCCTGTCTTGAGGTTCAATCCGCATATTGGTGATACCTGTCAAAACAATTCCTACATCGTAATGCCCTTCTATGGCATCAAATGGTGTAGGCTGGATTTCCCAATGAGTGAAAATGGCATTGATGATGAAATTATTACTGAACAAAAAGAAAAGGGAGGTGCCCAGTATTAAAAAAAGTCTCTTTAATCGTTTCTTTTGGAGGAAAATGGCTAGTAAAAGACATGAACCGATTAGAAAACCGGGCATGATTACATAATAAAGGATTTTTGAAAGGTAAAAGAACATGATATGAACTTATGTTAGAGATCAATGCAAAGTTAGCTTTTCTCTTATACCCATCAATAAGGCTTCTATAGAATCATATAATGTGGTGCTATCCGGCGATTTGAGTACCCAAGTAATAGTGGCATCTTTTTGTAGTACTTCAATGTGCAGCTGCCCTTCGGTTTCGCTAACCGATAGCCCCACTCTTTGTAGGGCATGTTGAGTCCATTGCTGAACTAAGGGGTCTCCCGTCAATCTTATGCTAGCGCCTACCATAGGACGATTAAGTGAGAAGCTTCCAGAAAATGGGTTGAAGTTAGTGTCTTCACGAATAAATGTTTCTTCAATAGTGCCGTTCAGTATGAGGTCTTCAGGCGTCCCTGCCACTATAGGGCGTCCAAAAGCAGCCACCCAGAGCTTGTCCGCAGTATGTAATGCAAGATCCAGCTCATGCGTGGCGGCCAAAATAGCCTTATTGGTTTCTTTGGCCATTTTATGCAACAGGTCCATGATTTCCATCCGATTGTTTAGATCTAAATGGGCAGTTGGTTCATCCAGTATCATGATGGCACTGTCCTGTGCCAGCGCTCTGGCAATCATAGCTTTCTGCAATTGCCCGTCACTCAGTGTATATAGCTTTCGGTTTTGCAATAGCTCCATATGGGTCTTTTCAATAGCATCTTCTATTTTTTGAATATCCTCACTATTGAGTTTTCCAGACCAGTGAGTGTGAGGGTGACGACCAAGGCTTACGAGTTCTTTTACAGTCAAATTGCCCCCGGTTCTGCCAGTAAGTACCAGACTGATATACTTGGCCTTTTCGTTCAGTGAGAAGTTTGAGAGAGATTGGCCATCTACCATGACTTGCCCGAGAAGAGGTCGCTGTATGCCCGCCATAGTCCTCAATAAAGTAGATTTTCCAACGCCATTCGGTCCGAGAAAACAGACAAGCTCTCCAAGTTTTAATGTCAGGTTTATATCCTTGAGCACGCTATGCGTTTCTCTTCGCCTTTTATAGCCGATTTCGAGGGAGTTGGTTTCAAGAATGTTTCTTCTAGCTTCTTTCATCCTAAAAAGAGTTGCTTATGTTCTTTCCCCTTAAAATCACCCAGATCACCACTGGTGCACCTAGCAAGGAAGTTATGATATTGATTGGTAAAGTGTAATGGGCACTCGGCAGTTGAGCAAGTAGGTCACAAAACAGCATCAAGAGCGCACCAGTCAGGCTTACAGCAGGCACAAGCACTCTGTGGTCTGATGTGTTGAACATTAATCGTGCAATATGAGGAACGGCTATGCCTACGAATGCGATGGGGCCACAAAAGGCTGTAATACATCCTGCCAATATACTAGTAGAAACAATGATCCAGAACCGGGACCTGCCAATATGGAGGCCCATGCTTTGGGCATACTGCTCCCCTAGAAGCAAGGCATTAAGCGGTTTGGTCAAGGTAATGGAAAGCAATAAGCCTAATATTACCAAAGGTATGAATATGCCTAGTTCTGCCCAAGTTTGTCCTCCTAAGTTGCCAAATGTCCATATTAGATACTCTTGCAGTTGCTCTTGGTTGCTAAAGAACTGGAGCACACTCACCAGCGCTCCTGTAGCACTCCCCAGCATCAGGCCCACGATAAGCAAGGCCATGCTGTCTTTTACTTTGGCTGATACGCCTAAAACAAGAAAGAGTACTAGAGATGCCCCCAGGGTAGCGGCTGTTACCTGCATCCAGCTTCCAAGGCTACCGGAGTAAGCTAATAGCCCTCCAGCCATCACCAGCAAGGCCACGCCTAGACTTGCTCCAGAACTGATGCCTAGCACAAAGGGGCCAGCCAAAGGGTTTCGAAAAAGCGTCTGCATTTGAAGGCCACTCACGGAAAGCCCCATGCCTACAAAAATGGCCGTAAGTGCCTTCGGTATCCTAAATTCCAAGAGAATATACCGCCAAGCCTCATGTTCGACTTTCCCACCTGTCAGAATCGCCCATACCGCATTGGCAGGGATATGAACAGAGCCTAGAGAGATGTTCCCAAAGAATAATAGGACGATAAGGAGTATAAGAATCGGCCAAGTCTTTGTGCTGATGTTATGCATTGGCCAAAGATATGGACATTGAAAGATTTAATGAAGTAACGAGACATTTAGGAAGATAGAATTTTTTATTGCGTAATATTTTGGGTTTTTAAAATTTAAGTGCAATTTTACACCTTAAAGTCAATTATATTTGTAATTGGTTTATAAAGAAGAGTGGAGAGATAGGCTCTGTGAAGCTCTAGCAACCTGCCGATATACGGATATGGTGCTAATTCCTAATCTCGATAAGTATTCGAGAGAATATAAATTAATTTAGCAATGAAAAACATCACACACACAATCCCAAAGTCCTTTAGTTCAATTAAGGTGTTTCCTGCAGATACCTTGAACATGAAGAACATACCCCTTATTAATCACACACTATACTGTTGTTGCTGTTGTTGATAAATTTTTATCCAACATGTAATGCCTTTATGGGCTGCCATATAAATTATGGCACTGAAGTAACCACGATCATATAAGTTTTACCAATTGAATTTTAATACGTTATGGCAATAATGATTACCGATGAATGCATCAATTGTGGTGCATGCGAACCAGAATGTCCTAATACTGCAATATATGAAGGAGGAATGGAGTGGACTTGGGCAGGAGGAACAGGGCTCCAGGAAGTAGAGTTGGAAGACGGTACGCTTGTTTTGGCTACCGAACCGCAGCCCCCAGTAGCGGATGATATCTACTATATCGTATCTGGAAAGTGCACAGAGTGTACTGGGTTTCACGAAGAGCCGCAATGTGCGGCAGTTTGTCCCGTAGATTGCTGCGTGGATGATCCTGACCACAGAGAGACAGAGGAAGAGTTATTGGCAAAAAAAGAATGGTTGCACCTGAATTAAAAGTAGCTGCGTAACAAAATCGAATCGTAAAAGCAAAACAAACATGT